>Ga0272440_1001286_pt1 | contig 20846 bp, 19 predicted proteins | sample SSMMMBAug17_FD_192440 | JGI IMG/M metagenome (GOLD analysis project Ga0272440, IMG submission 192440) | Marine sediment archaeal communities from Little Sippewissett salt marsh, Falmouth, MA, United States - SSM-MMB-Aug17 | ecosystem: Environmental > Aquatic > Marine > Wetlands > Sediment ...
GTTGATTCTAAATGGATGATTATTAAAGAACAGTCTGTTAAATAATATCACCACAGCCATAACCTGACGGCTATGGACGGCTATAGGACATATCCGTCAGGTTATATTTCGCAGATGTGTTAGGTAAAAAAAGAATATGTCGAAAAATTCTTCGCTATTAAATATCTAAAACCAGAACATTTTATTAAAGATTATAAGGGGATATTGCAATGAACACAGCAGTAACATTACAAATGCCTCAAAAAAAATACCAATTATTGGAAAAAATGGCACTTTACTGGAATATAAGTATAAATTAGCTATTTGATAAACTTGAATATCGAGTTATAGAAATCAATTACTTTTTCTTGACAAATAACAGATAATAAATTACAAAAATAAATTTTTTACGGGGCGTGGCTCAGTCTGGTAGAGCACAGCGTTCGGGACGCTGGGGTCGGTGGTTCAAATCCACTCGTCCCGACTGTTCATTTTGATAAGGGATTTTATGGATTGATGCCATAATATCCCTTTTTTTATTTTAGGGAGAAATCATATGAGAATATTGATAACTGGAGGCGCAGGATTTATAGGGTCTCATCTTGCTGAAGCTTTGCTTCAAGCAGGTGAAGAAGTTTATATTATTGATGATCTTTCAACAGGGTCGGTGGAGAATATTCAACTACTTGAAAAGAATTGTCCGCCTAATACCCGATTTTATTTTCATGAAAATAGTATCTTAGATCAGGGCGTATTGCTCGATCTGGTAGGTACCTGTGATATGGTATACCATCTGGCAGCTGCTGTTGGGGTTCGATACATTCTGGACAATCCTTTAAAATCTATTCAAATCAATATCCAGGGGACTGAAAAAGTCATGGAGCTTTGTGCACGATTTAAGAAAAAAATTCTTATCGCTTCGTCATCTGAGGTTTATGGCAAACATTTGCACGCCCCTCTGGTAGAAACAGATAATATTATTTATGGGCCTTCAAGCAAATTTCGATGGAGTTATGCAGCCTCTAAACTCATAGATGAATTTTTAGCGATAGCGTATCATCGTATGAATGAACTGGAAGTTGTCATTACCAGACTGTTTAATACAGTAGGTCCCAGACAAACCGGTGCATATGGCATGGTTATTCCAAGATTGGTTCAACAAGCCTTGAAAAACGAGCCTTTAACGGTTTATGGTGATGGAACTCAAACCCGTACTTTTACACATGTCAAGGATGTTGTAAAAGCACTGATATTATTAATGAACACCAAATCTGCTGTTTCAGAAGTATTTAATATTGGTGGTATACAAGAAATCTCTATTAACAATCTTGCTCAAAAAATTATTGATATTACCGGATCATCATCATCAATTGATTGTATTCCCTATGAGAAAGCTTTTGAAAAAGATTTTGAAGACATGCAAAGGCGAGTTCCCAGTATAGAAAAAATTAATCGATATACAGGATTCAATCCCAATTATTCTCTTGATGACATATTGAACGAAGTTGTGGCCTATTTCTCTCAACCTAATAATTGACAACAAGCTTTAAGGTTATTCAATTAATGAAAAAAAAACAGCCTCCTTTGAAAAAACCTGATCGATTATCCTTTCCAAATGATGAAAAAAAAATTGCCTGGCTATCTATGTTATTGGATACTTATTATGTTGCCGATAAAGTCATTTACGATGGTTTGAAACGAGAACTTAAAAAAGGAAAAATATTGGCTTGTGCCAGTGGTTGTTCCAATTGTTGTGCAACGCATACAACAATTCCTGTTTATCCCCTTGAAGTTGTTGGACTGTATTGGTATGTCATTGAAAAAATTTCAGGAAAAAAACGATATCTGATAAAATCCCAATTCGAAAACTTTGGAGATGGTAAGCCATGTCCATTTTTACATAATGATCGATGTGGTGTACATCTGATGCGACCGATGGCATGTCGCTTTTTTAATGTATTTACGAAGTCTTGCCTTGTAAATGAAGACCCGTTTTATACCCGGAGAAATGATGTCTTTACCCCTGATGAATCTTCAAAAAATAAAGCGATAGCAAAAATGTTACCTTTTCATGACATTATTGGCAAGGATCAGCAGGAAAAAGCCATTCATAATAAGGTTTTAAATAAAACCGTTCAAAATCTTCACGAAATAGATTGGCTTAGCCTTTCTAAAAGGATGTAGTCAGTTATAGATTGGGTAATATTGAATGACAATTACAATTGGTTTTGACAAATCAACGCTATTAATCACTGACCTACCTGATTCTGTCATTACGCTTATTGAAGAGATCAAATGGGATAGCCGGACTCAAGAATACCGGGCGCCTGCCTATTGTTATCGAGATATTGTTTTAACACTTCGACATTATCAAGTTCCTTATAACGATTGTGCAAAGAATTTCAGCCCTTGTGACATTCCTTTTAAACGTAAAATGACCCCAAGACCTTATCAAAAAGAAGCTTTAAATGCATGGAAACAAGGTGGTTCTAAGGGTGTTGTTGTATTACCCACTGGTGCTGGAAAAACATTTTTAGCCCTCTTGTGTATTGAACAAACCAGACGTCCAACGCTTATACATGTCCCAACTATTGATCTCATGCATCAATGGTATGATGTTTTGAAACGTTTTTTTGATATGCCTATAGGTCTTTTAGGTGGCGGCGAAAACGATATTCAGTCCATAACAGTTGCAACATATGATTCCGCATTACTTCATGTGAACCATAAAGGAAATCGGTTTGGTTTCCTGATTTTTGATGAATGCCATCATTTGCCAGGGGCTCAATTTCAATACACTGCCATAGGGTCAATCGCCCCTTTTCGATTGGGACTTACTGCAACACCTGAACGAAGTGATGGAAAAGAAAAATTATTATATCAATTATGCGGACCATTATGTTATCAAACAAATATTAATGAATTAGAAGGATCTGCGCTTTCTCCATACGATGTAGTTACTGTTGAAGTGGAAATGCAAACAGAGGAACGAGAACAATATGAAACCGCTCGAAAATGTTATATTGATTTTTTACGAGATGAACACATTATCCTGAATCAACCCAATGGTTGGAATAATTTTTTATATAAAACCTGTCAAAGCCAAAAAGGCCGAGAGGCTTTTAAAGCCTATTTATTACAGAAACAGTTATGTCAGGCATCGCGGGCAAAAGAATCTGAAATTTGGAATATCGTTCAACAACATGCCAAAGATCGTATCCTTATCTTTACACAGGATAATGAAATGGCTTATCGCATTGGCAAGCGTTTTTTCTGGCCTGTATTAACACACAACACAAAAATAAAAGAACGAACTCATTTTTTGGATCAATTTCGAAATGGTAATTATTCCATTTTGGTAACATCAAAAGTTTTGAACGAGGGGGTTGATGTTCCTGAAGCCAATGTTGGCATTATCGTTTCCGGCAGTGGAAGCATTCGCGAGCATGTTCAGCGATTAGGACGTCTTTTAAGAGCTCGTGATGACAAACATGCCATTTTATACGAACTGGTGTCCAAAGATACCAGTGAATATTTTGTTAATCAGCGGAGAAGAAATCACAGTGCTTACCAAAAATCTCATACGATATAAAATTTATAAAGAACATATAAAACCTCAATTTATTAAAACCAATGATGAACAATTATTAAATGCAGCCTCTCAACTCTTGAATCTGTTTAAAGACAGTATCCATAAAACAAGAGGAACATTGTTATCACAAAGTAAACTCATTTTAGAAAACAGCCCATGCAATAACATTGTTATCCAGGGATTAGAAAAGCTTTTGCTGGATCGAACAACATTTAATACAGACACACAGGAAGAACTTGTCAATTTCAGAAAAGAACTCTTTTCATTTACGTCAAACCTTCATCATAAAGGAGAGATACAAGACCTTGAAACATATTACCAGACCATTTCAGACCATTTTCAAAAAGATATTTCAGACATCCAAAATCAACTCTATAGCGACCTCCCTATAAACCAACCGGTGTCAAAATTTAAAACCCTCTCTCCTGAACGTTTATTACATCGTTACAATTGTGCACAAATTCAGGGCTTGTTGCTGCACTGTGAATCTCTGATGCTTGATATCATAAATCCTGATCCTGTTAAGCTGCGTCAATTGTTCAAATATTTAAGATTTCATCAATTATTGGCCAAAATAACCCAAATAAAAGATCGCTCAGGCTTTCATATTCAAATTGATGGGCCTTTGAATTTATTTTTTCAGACACAAAAGTATGGAATGAATTTAGCCCTTTTTTTTCCGGCTGTTTTGCATCAAAAAGAATGGCGTTTAACCGCAAGCATACAATTAAAAAAACGGCCTGCAGCAGTGCAATTGACCCTTGATCATAAGTGTCATATTTTATCTCATTACCAGCATTTTATGGCTTATATTCCTGATGAATTGCGGCAGTTTCAGAAAAATTTTGAGAAAAAGAATAATTCATGGAAAATAAAACCATCAGAAACGCTTATACCAATGGCCGGCGAAACGTATTGTTTCCCGGATTTTACATTTACTCATGAAAAAGGAAAAACAATTGACTTAGAAATATTTCATCCCTGGCATTCATCGCCATTGATTGATCGATTAAAAAAAGTCAAGCAAACCCAAAAAACAGGATTGTTGATTGGGGTCAGTAAAAAATTATTGAAAGATCCGACGATTACCAATTATATTGAACAGTCTGATTACTTTAAAAAATTTGGATTTATTTTTAGAGAAATGCCGACGGTGAAAAATATTTGTGATATTTTAAATCAATTAGAAACGTAAACAACCTACAAAAAATTGGAAAGGGATGTATGTACAGGATACATTTGCTGATTCATTTGACCATAGTTATTATCGTATTTTTTTCATCAATCATATGGGGTCTACCTGCTATTTCAGATGATTTATCATCAGAGACAAAATCAAAACCAGCACTGGAATCCGAAAAACCATTTTTAGGCGTTTACCTGAATCCACGTGATAATCTTGAAAGCTATGGTGAAAAATATTCAGGCAAAAAAGGGCTGCATATTCCTGTTGTTTTGTATCAATCTGCTGCAGAAAAAGCCGGCATCCAGCGCGATGATGTCATTGTAACCTATGATAATCAAAATTTTGATTCCATACAAAAATCAAAAATGCTTGAAACATTTAGAAACTATATCCGGGATGACAAAAAAATAAATGAACAATTACATCTGAAGATACTCAGAAAAAAACATTTTTATTATGGCAAAAAACAAACAGAAATTATACCTGAAACACAACTGAATCCAAATGAGTTTCAAAAAAGAATGGAAGATCAACTTCCAGGAGAAACGATAACGATTACCATTGAAAAGGAAGTGAGTGAAATTACAATCACAGCCTGTTTAGGCCGAAAACCACATATGAGAAATATTGCGCCTCCTGATAACGCTGAATTATATCCAGAATATGAAAACCAGACCGATGATAATATTCAAACCATGAATCAACTGATTCATGACTATCAATTAAATGATGCTTATGAGGATCTTATCCAGAGATTGTCTGATGATGAATGGTGGGATGATGGTTTCCGAACACGCTTTTTTCGATATGCTCACCGATCTCCGCAAAAATTTCCCTTGATGGCATCCAATTTGGTGAAACGTTTTGAAAACAGTGTTGAAGATAATACCATTAATGCCTTTGATTTATATAATACAGCAGCGAATTTAATGGATGTTGATGCTATGGCTGAAGAAAATCAATACATTGATAGACTTGCCCTTTCATGTGGACAATCCATTACTCATTTTTTTCATGCGTTGAATGATTTTCATCAAATCTTGTTAAATCTTCATCAGCAAACTTTTTCAGCATTGTCTGAAACTGATATGCGACTATTAAACGATCAAACTCCGATCATTATGAAGCGTTTTGTGGATCATTATTATCTTGATATTGGCGCTAATATTCAAGAAATGGAACATCACCGAAAAATTTCTGTTTTGGCAAAAAATATCCAATACAGTTATTTGTACAGGGCATCATATCTACTTCAACAATTATCCAATTCTGACTTGCTGACATCATTACACCTGTTGGTGAATCTGAACGCTAATGGTTTTGATGAACGCCCCGAAAAACTGGGTATTTCCGGCGACGTTCTGTGTATCAAACAATTTGAAAATAATTATTTTGTTATTGGCGGCCCCGGTTTTACAAAATATACACGTCCTTTGGACTGGATTATTGATTTAGGTGGTGATGATCTTTATTTAGATAATGCTGGGGCAGCTAAAGGAGATAAAAAAGTATCTGTTGTCATTGATTTAAATGGAAATGACCAGTACTCCTCAACAGAACAATGGTCACAAGGCGCAGGTTTTATGGGGTTTGGAATTGTTATCGATAAAAGTGGTAACGATTGTTATACGGCTAAAAGTTCCTCGCAGGGATGTGGTGTAATGGGCGTTGGACATTTAATAGATCTATCTGGTAATGATCAATACTATGGCCAGGAATTTCATCAAGGGGTTTCGTTTTGGGGGATTGGTTCTTTGATTGACTGCAATGGTAATGATTATTATCATTCATCGCTTTTTTCTCAAGCTGTTGGTGGAACTTATGGATTAGGATTATTGATTGATTGCAAAGGAGATGATCGGTATTTTGCGACTGGAAAACACAAAAGCTCATATGAAACCGATGGTATATTCCGAGGATCATCTCAAGGCTTTGGTATAGGTTTCAGAGGAATTTCATCAGGAGGAATTGGTATTCTAATCGATATGAATGGTAGTGATCAAATGATGGCTGGAAATTTTTCTCAAGGCGGTGGCTATTTTTTTGGGTTGGGTATTTTAAAAAATGCTGGCATTAATAATGATCTGTATGTTGCTTCTCGCTACGGCCAGGGATTTTCTGCCCATTCTGCTGCCGGAATTCTCATCGATGAAGGTGGTGACGATATTTACAAGGGAAGTCAGGGAGCCGTCCAATCAGCGGCATGGGATCTTGGCATAGCCGCATTAGTTGATCATTCAGGCAATGATCAATATCATGCAGGATTAACGTTTTTTTCTCAAGGGGCTGCTGCGCATAATGGATTTTCTATGTTTTTGGATTTAAATGGATCAGATCAGTATTTATCTGATCCAAGTGGCATTGCCAGGGCTCAATCCAATGATTATCACAATGGAAATAGCCTGGGTTTTTTTATTGACAAAGGCGGCCAACAAGATTCATATGAAAAACAGGGATTAAATAATTTTCATTATATGAATGGCGAATATAGTATTTTTATGGACAAATAAGAGAAAGACATTAATGGAATGAATGACACAATTATTCCAATTTTTTTGGGCATTATTCAAGGATTGACCGAATTTTTACCGGTCAGCAGTTCAGGACATCTTGTTTTACTTCAAAAATTAACAGGAATACAGGAACCGGCTATATTATTTGATATCTGTGTACATGTTGGAACATTATTAGCTGTTCTCCTTATTTTTTATTCAGATATCAGAGATATGGTTATTGCGATTATCCAAATTCCTGGGCAGATATTAAAAGAGAAAAAACATATCAAAGATTTGATTTGGAACAATCATCATGTAAAAACAGCTATGTTGATTGTGGTGGGAACCATTCCAACGGGGCTAATGGGCATTTTTTTTCGAAAACAGGTTGATGTTTTATTTGGCCATATTTCTCTGGTTGGCGGAATGCTGATGGTTACCGGAACTTTTTTATGGATAACACGTTATTTAACGGAAACTGAAAGAAGCATTGACCAAATAACCATAAGGGATGCCATTCTGTTGGGGATCATACAAGGCTTTGCCATTATTCCAGGAATATCAAGATCGGGTGCGACAATAAGCGCTGCATTATTCCTGAAAATAAATCGGCCATTGGCAGGTCGATTTTCATTTTTGCTTTCCATACCATCCATCATGGGTGCATTGGTTTTGGAGCTAAGCAAACCCGTTGGAAATCCGATTTTTTCTTATCCCATGATTATGGTTGCATCATTGGTATCTTTTGCTGTTGGTTTTTTTGCTTTAAAAATTTTGCTTCGTGTTGTTGATCAGGGGAAATTATATTATTTTTCACCTTATTGCATTGCTATTGGTGGTATTACATTAATCACTGTTTTCTTTTGTTGAACATTAATGAATTGCCAGAAATACAAAGGAATAATCATTTTCTTTGACACATTTATTGTGATGGTCTACTATTTTGAACAATGTTCATAAGATTGAGTCAATTATCAAACCGTGGAACAAAATTTTTGAATTATGTAAAAATTGAAGAATTGGAATTGAACTTCAATCTTTATTTTTGTAGGTTTTGACGAAATATCTTAAAACAACAAGGATCATATGATCAAATAACCTTTTAAAGTCTGTTGAAATCCAAAGGAGAAATTAATGAAAATAGCCATCAGCGGCAAAGGCGGCGTTGGAAAAACTACTTTTGCTGCACTTCTTGCTCGAACGTTGAACAGCATGGGGAAACGTGTCCTTGCAATCGATGCTGACCCAGATGCTAATTTAGCTGCTGCTTTAGGCATTCCCGGTTCAGAATCAATTACTCCCATTGCACAAATGAAAGAGCTGATTTATGAACGTACGGAAATGAAATCCGGCACTATTGGTGGATTTTTCAAATTAAATCCAACGGTTGATGATTTGCCGGATAAATTATCCATACAATTTGAAAATATTAAACTCATGCGACTTGGTGGTATTCAAAAAGGCGGTGCTGGATGTATTTGCCCTGAAAGTACTTTGCTGAAAGCATTGGTAACTCATATTGTCATTGGTCGTGATGAAACAGTTATTATGGACATGGAAGCTGGCATTGAACATCTGGGTAGAGCAACAGCAACATCAGTCGATAGGCTTATTGTCGTTGTTGAGCCAGGGAAAAGGAGTTTGGAAACATTTGAACATATTAAAAAATTGGCTGGTGAAATTGGATTGAATGCCATTTCAGTGGTGGCAAACAAAATTAGAAATACACGTGAAGAAGATTTTATCCGAAACCAGATAAACGATACGGAACTATTAGCCTGTCTGCCTTATGAAACAGCCTTTATTGATGCAGATTTAAATGGAGAATCTCCTTTTAATACCGATACTCAGGCAAAAAAAATATTATCAACAATTGTTCAACAATTATAACCCAAAACAATAAAGGAGGCGGTATGCGTTTCTTGGCACTCGGTACCAAAGGAGACGATGTAGTCTGCTTACAACAAAAACTAAATGCGTTGCGATTTCCTTGCGGCCGTGAGGACGGCATTTATGGTCCTGCAACAATTGCTGCTGTCATAGCGTTTCAAAAGAGTCATAATATTGTACATGATGGCATCGTTGGACCTGAAACGATAACATCACTGGATCTTGCAACAGATCAAGAAATACAATCGGAAAAAGAAAAACATCCGATTTATAATGCATTGGCAACGATTACACCTGACAAAATCTGCTCACTATTTCCTCAAGCAACAGTCAGGTCTATAGAAGCTCATTTTCCTATTCTTAAGGAAGCACTCATGCAATATCAATTAACTGATCTTAAGTCAGTTGTGCTTGCATTGTCCGCAATTTCTGCTGTGTCTCAATCGTTTTCGGTTCATGAAGAATCTTTAACTCGCTTGAATACATCTCCTGGCGGCACCCCTTTTGACTTGTATGACTTTCGAAGGGATCTTGGCAATGAAGGACATCCTGATGGTGAACGCTTTAGAAGTCGGGGTTTTTGTATTTTCAGAGGCCGATTTCAATACAGACGTGTTAGCCAGGCGTTGGGATTCAATGATCAACTCATTGAACAGCCCGAACAGGCAACAAAACTTTCTGTAGCCTCAAAAATTCTGGCATATCTCATATCTGAACAGGAAAAAAACATTAAATGTGCTTTATTGCAAAATAATGTAAAATTGGCGTATCAACTCATAACACAGGATGTTGATGGGATTGAAACCTTTCGGTCAACTTATCGTACGGGTATGTTGATTTGGGGATAATATCAAGTGATAAAAGGGGGATATTATGAAATGTCCGGCGTGTTCAACACGGCTTAGAGTCATGAAAACAGAAGAAATGATTGTGGATGTTTGTAAATATGGCTGTGGTGGTATATGGCTCGATCGTTCTGAATATAAAAAAGTTGATCAACAAAGCGAAGCTGCAGGTCATGCATTGCTTCACATAGAGCGAAATCCAAATATTACTGTGGATCAAACCAGGCGACGTATCTGCCCAAGATGTGAAACCATAGTCATGGCGCGTCGTTTTTCATCTTTCAGACGTCAGGTTGAAATTGATACCTGTCCCTATTGTGGCGGCTACTGGTTGGATAGTGGCGAGCTTGAACGAATTCGATCGTTGTTTGAAACAGAAAAAGATCGATACAAAGCCACTGATAAGTATTTGTCTGATTTTCAAGCTGAAGCAATCAAACGTTATGCACCAGAGCAGGAAAAAATTATCGAAGATCAAAAAAAAGAAGAATCCATTATCTCAAAATTTTTCCGATTTTTCAATCCTTTCAATAGATAGAAAACGACAATGAAACTACCTGATTTCGAACGATTTGTTCAAAAAGAAGCAACAATCGGTGTGGTGGGGCTGGGTTATGTTGGACTCCCCCTTGCTGTTCATCTGGCAAAACATTTTAATGTGGTTGGTTTTGATATAAAATCTGATCGGATTCAAGAATTACAAAAAGGGCTTGACCGAACATTGGAAATCGATTCTGATCATCTTAGAAAAGTTCACATTCATTATACATCAACTTCTGATGATCTAAAACACTGCAAAGTGATAATTATAGCTGTTCCAACGCCAATTGATGAATCGCGTATACCAGATTTGATACCTGTGCGGAAAGCGTCTGAAATTGTTGGTCAACAAATTCAAGAAGGTACTGTAATTGTTTATGAATCTACAGTTTATCCTGGTACAACAGAAGAAGTGTGCATTCCAATTCTTGAGCAACAATCAGGGTTAATATTTGGGAAAGGGTTTACTATTGGTTACTCACCGGAACGTATTAATCCCGGCGATCGGGAACGAACTCTGGATAAAATAATTAAAATCGTTTCAGCATCTGATAAACCGACACGAAATTTATTGGCTAAAATTTATGCCCAGGTGGTTCATGTTGGAATTCATCTGGCTCCCAGTATTAAAGTGGCTGAAGCAGCAAAAGTAATTGAAAACACGCAAAGGGATATCAATATAGCGTTGATGAATGAATTGTCCATGATTTTTCATCGCATGGGCATTAGAACCCAAGATGTCTTAGAAGCTGCCAGCACAAAATGGAATTTCCTTAAATTTCACCCAGGACTTGTGGGAGGTCACTGCATTGGTGTTGATCCATACTATCTGACATTTAAAGCTGAATCGTTAGGATATCATCCAGAAATGATTTTGGCAGGAAGACGAATTAACGATGGTATGGGAAAATATATTGCCGAACGTACTGTAAAAATGATTATTTCAACAGGAAAACCGGTAATGGGGGGACAGGTAGCTGTCCTGGGATTAACATTCAAAGAAAATGTACCTGATTTAAGAAATACAAGAGTTATTGATATTATTAATGAACTAAATGAATATGGGATTAAAGTTCATGTTCATGATCCTGTTGCAGAAGCTGATGAAGCCAGAGAATATTTCCAGTTACACTTATCCTCACTTGAAAGCATGCCCAAAGTCAATGCAGTCATTATTGCGGTAAAACATCAACAATATATTGATATGGGCTTAAGTCAAATAGGATCATTATGTCTGTCAGATTGCCCTTTGATAATTGATGTAAAAAATGCTTTTGATCCTCAAGCGGCGGATCAATCAGGAATTAAGTATTGGTGTTTATAATAAGAAATATTCTGTTACAGGAATACTCAAAGTTGGGTCATGCAATATAATTTAGGATAGTCATTTGTCGGATTTTCATTCTGTGAAAATCGGTGTTTATCCTGGAAAGTATTTTTCGACAATCTTTGGTTTGGAATAGAATGGTTCGTTATAAGGTTATTTATGTGGTCTTTTATATTCCATTCTGTTTCTGCCATTTTTTTTTGCCTGATATAGTAAATTATCGGCTTCATGAATCAATTGGTCATATGTCATCCCCGAATCAGGATTGACAGAGGCTATTCCTATGCTAAGAGATACAAAGTCAGCTACAGGAGAGTATTCATGAGGAATTTTTAGATCAGAAATGGCTGTTATTATATCAGATGCAACATGTATTGCACCCGTCAAATCAGTATCAGTCAAAATACTGGCAAATTCCTCGCCGCCATATCGCGCAAAGAGGTCACAGGGTCGTTTATGTATTTGAATCAATTCTGCAGCAACTTTTTTCAAACAATCGTCTCCTGCAATGTGACCATAGTTATCATTGTAATATTTAAAATAGTCTATATCCATTAACAACATCGATAGAGTTGATTTCGCACGGATTGCTCTTCTCCATTCCCTGTTCAGATGTTCATCAAAAGCCCGTCGATTTGAAATTCGGGTGAGTCCATCCAAAAAAGATAGTTGAGATAAAATATCTTGCTGTCTTTTCAGTTGTATTTGATTTTTGACTCGAAGCTTTACAATTTTTGGATTAAAAGGTTTCGTAATATAATCAACAGCTCCTATTTCAAGGCCATAGGTTTCACTTTCATCTTCTGATTTTGCAGTAATAAAAATAACTGGAATTTCTTTTAGAATATCATCTTCTTTTAATTTTCTACAAACTTCATAACCATCCATTTCAGGCATCATGATATCTAATAATATCAAGTCAAGTTTTTCAACAGTCGCTATTTTAAATGCTGAGACGCCATTTTTGGCAACTTTTATATCATAGTCTGTACCCAACAATTTTGCCAGTGCGTGAATGTTCACAGGAGCGTCATCTACAATCAAAATCGTTGGTTTTTCTTCATTACAATTACAAATCATCTATTTACCCTTAAATTATAGATTCCAAAGCAATGTAAAGATGGTGTATAAATATCACAAAAATGATACTTTACAAGAATTCAATTCAATTTCATATTTATGATTGCAGTTTTCTTACCTTTTGTATTGCTATTCATGAGTTTCTGATATCGATGTTATCGGCAAGTGGGGATGGAATAATTATTCCAACTGCTCGGGAAGCAAATGCTTTATCCCATATTCCATGCACAATTGACTCTCGACAAAAAGAGTGACAATATCAGAATCTAACATATTGTTTTCTTTCATATCTTCGATAATCTCAATTGCTTTAGAAATATTCATGGGCTTTTTGTATGGTCGATCCCGTGCTGTCAAAGCTTCAAAAATATCAGCAATGGTAATGATTCGTGTTTGAATAGGAATCTTGTCTTTTGATAAACCTTGGGGATAACCGCTTCCATTCATTAATTCATGATGACCACCGGCAAATTCAGGAACACGCGATAGTGATTTTGGAAAAGGAAGATGTTTGAGCAGTTTTAATGTTAAATCAGCATGGTTTTGAATTGTTTTTCGTTCAGATGGACTTAACGTTCCTTTTTGTATGCATAAATGATGGACTTCATCATCATATAAAATGGGTTGCGTTTTTCCTTCAATTTCATATTTTTTTTCTGCAATATGACGTATTCGAATCGTATCTTGTTCTGTAATAAAATGATCTGCCATGTTACAGGTTTTGAGAAAAGCTATATCTTGCCTGAGTTCATCCAGAATATTATTCAATTGCTGCTTGTCTTCATCAGAAATCTTTTGTTCAATATTCTTGGATTTTAGAAATTCAAGTTCGATATTTTTTTCAATCATTTTAAATCGTGTTTCTATCAAATGAATGCGATCAAAGATAGTTTCCAGTCGAGTTGATTTATTAATGACATGTTCCGGGGTGGTTATTTTACCCACATCATGCATCCACGCAGCCAACCTGATTTCTTCAATTTCTTCGGAAGAAAATTTTATGTTATTTAATGGCGGGTCTTTACATTCATGAATGGCATTTGCCAGCATTAAGGTTATATCGACGACCCTTTTTACATGTCCACCAGTATAAGGCGATTTTTCATCAATAGCGGTTACGATACTTTGAATAAAGGCATCAATAAACTCTTTTTGAATGTTCATTTCACGAGAGAGCATTTCAGCTCTCATTTTTTCAGCATTTTTGGCAGCAACTTCTCGTTCTCTGCGTTCAGTTTCAATTTGGGCTTTCCGGAAAGCCTCATCTCTTTGTAAGCGATTGATATATGATTGTGAATGATAACGTATACGAGCAATAACTTCCAGTTGGTCTGGCAATTTAACCATATAATCATTGGCACCGAGCGCAAAAGCTTCTGCTTTAACGGTTGCTTCTTCTCTCGCTGATAAAACGATCAAAGGAATATTCCGCGCATTAGCATTCATTCGATACAGTTTGACTAAGGTTAAACCATCAAAATATGGCATGATCAGATCTTGAAGAATAACAGTAGGATGAATTTTATTGACCATGTGAATGGCTCGGCGAGAATCCAGGCATTGATAAAATTCGATATCACTTTCATTGGCCAACATCTTTTTGACTGACTTGCCAATAACTTCCTGATCATCTACCAACAAAACCTTTATGGTATGATCAGTTAAGGATAGAGAGGAATGCGTCAAATTCAGATCATTCATGATTATAATTCATCTAAAGAAGATTCATTATTGTCAGGTTCAAATTTAAACCTTGCAACAAGATCTAAGAGTTTTTTGGATAAACGGGATAGATCGTTTGCAGATGTATTTAATAGCCGTGTGCTTTCACAGGTTTCGTTGGTATTTTGATTGACCAGAACAATATTCTTTTTTACATTTTTGGTGACATGTGCGGCTTCAGCAGCATTGCGAGAAACATCTTCTGCGCCAACAGCCAGTTCAGAAGTTGAAGCTGCAATTTCATCCGCCCGAAAGTTTGCTTGAGAAATATGTTGAGCTATATCGTTGGCTGCTTCAGTTTGTTCTTCTACCGCTGATGTAATAATTTCAGAAGATTTGTTAATTTCCATAATAATGACAGAAACATCAGATATGACAGTTACAGCCTCTTCTGTTTTTTCCTGAACTTTTGAAATACGTTGAGAAATATCTTCAGCAGCTCGTGCACTTTGTTCAGCAAATTTGGTAATTTCTCCGGCAACAACAGCAAATCCTTTACCAGCCTCTCCTGCCGATGCCGCTTCTATCGCAGCATTAACAGCCAGAAGATCTGTTTTTTCTGCAATTCGTTTGATCACAGCGGTGACATCACCAATTTCATCAGCAGCTTCTCCCAATGATTTCATTGTATTTCCAGCCATAGTCGCCATTTCTACAGATTTTCTGGCAATATCTGACCCATGACGAGCATTTTCTCCAACATCAGTCATAGAAGCAGATAATTCTTCGATTGAACCAGCAACAGAGTCTATATTATGAGACATCTGATCGGCACTTTGGGATAATTGGCGGATATTAACACTCATTTCTTCAGCAGCAGAAGCCATCATATTAATATTTGCGCTCATTTCTTCCATAGACTGTACCATTTGATCAGTAGCCTGTGCCTGGTTGGATACACTGGCATCCTGTTGGCGAGACATTGCTGATAGATCATTGGCTGATTCAGCCACTAACGTTCCAGAATTTTTTACTTTTTCGACAATGCTGCTCAATTGTTCAGCCATTTGAACAATTTCATTAGAAAGTTGACCAATTTCATCTTTTTGGCGAATATCCAACTTACCTGTAAAATCACCTTTTGAAAGGGTTTGTACATACGAAACCAGGCGTCGGATGGGAATAATCGTGTAACGTGATGTTAAAACAACAATTAAAAACATAAAGAACAGCGCAAAAAAACCGCCTAATTTGATTATAATTTCTATTGTTAACGTATTTTCTGTTGCTTTTGATATGTTTTTTTTAATAGCATCATTTGTTAGCCGTGAAGCCAATGATATCAGTTTATTTAGATCTGATTTGATATTTGTACCATATTTTTCAAGCCCTGGATATTGTTCACTAGCTGAATAGGAATCCCCACTGATGCAGATTTTTGTAATTTTTTGATATAATGGAATATATTCTATCAATGTAGCAATAATTTGTTTGAGATGTTTGTTTTCTTGTGGGGAATCTTGGCGGGAATTAAATGTTTTCAAGTCCACTAAACAACTTTCAAGTTGAGTGATATTTTTGTCTGCTTTTTGTTTGATACTCTCTTGTTTTTCTCCCATCATATTCGCAATAATCAATTCTGGAATTGCATAATGTGATTTGCTGAAAAGTGTATCAATGGACACTAACTTTTCCTGATTTTTAAAATTGTAACCATAAAAACCTTTTAGCAATCTTTCTTGATCATGAAAGACAGATAGTAAATGGGCTAATATTGAAAAAGTAATCACAATCACAATAAAAAGTGGAAAAAGAATTTTATAACTGATTTTCATTGAAGAACCTCATATTAATCTATATACATACCCGCACAAACGATAAACCATTTATTGCCAGCACGAGCACGTTTTCCATAAACTTTTTTTTTATAAATACCAGGTGTTGCTGGCTTTTGATAACTGTATTCTGTCCATCCACTGACATTTTTCAACGCTTTTTCAACAATTTCATCACGAAATTTTTTACCGCGAACATCTGGCAAACCACGATAACAACGTCCTACTAAAGTTGGTTTGTATGGATGAGCCTTGATGATACAGTTTTCATCATAGACAAAAACATATAAGGATTTTGAAGGAAGGTAAAACGGTCCGGAAATATCACCAATTATATTTAGTGCGGATTCACCTTTTAATTCAATTAGTTCTACAGCTTTATCCACCAGACTGATCACATCTTTTTCTGAAATTGTATGATTTTCAGCAACGGCTATAAACCCTGATGTAAGCATCAGGAAAATAATTAACTTAACAAAAAGTTTTTTCATAGCTACCTCTCAAATATAGTGCCAGCCTAATCTTGTTGTATGGATACCAGTAGATTGGCGGCATTCAAAATGGTCAGCAATTTTGATTCAAGTTTGCAGATACCGGTTGTAATGGTTCGTTTCATTGTCATTTCCGATGGCATTGATTGATCGTATTGATGATATTCAATTTGCTTTTCTTCGATATGAATCACACCATTATGCGTATCGACAATAATTCCAAATAAATCCTGACCGATTTCAGGCTTGAATAGAATTAATCTTCTTGAATGAACATCTGACGCTTCTATTTGAAGGATTACCCGCAAATTCAGTGCCAGGTAGACCTGACCGCGAATATTTACCAGGCCTTTTATTTCTTTTGGTGCATGATGAACAGGTGTAATTGAAAATTCATCCTTAATTTCTCTAATATCGTGAATATCAATACCAAATAAATGACCTTGCACAGAAAATGTACAAAATTGATGTTTTTTTTCTTTCATGATTCCTTTAACAAGCTGTCTACGCATGCCAGCATGCGATCTTTATCAATTTTTACTTCATGGGCATTGAATCCCATCTGCATACTTTTTTCGACAGATTCTTTTGAGTTCAATGCGGTTAAAGCCATTGCAGGAATATGTTTGTAATGTTTATTGTTTCGAACGGTTTGAATAAATTTCCATCCATCCATAATCGGCATCTCAATATCTGAAATAATCAGATCAACCGGTTTTTTTTCTAAAATAGCCAGCGCTTCCATGCCATTTTCAGCACTATAGACCTGATATCCACTACTTTCTAAAAATTTTTGGATCAATTGTCTGAAAAAAAGAGTGTCTTCTGCCAGAAGAATGTTTGTTGATCGTTCTGTTATTTTTTCCGGTATAGCACCTGAAGTGAACCAGTTTTTTTCTCCTGTTTTCAAAAGTTCATAAATATCTAATAATAATGTTAATCGATCTTTAATGACTGCACAGCCGAAAACACATGATAAATTATAATTTTCTTTTTGGATCATTTCAGGCATTTCAACAACACCATTTAATTTGCTGAATAAAATACCAAAAGGTGTTCCTGAATTTCGAAATAAACACATATAATATCGGGATTGATCAAGGCATCTGGATACATTCATTAAACGGTCCAAACGCACAATAAATACAGGTTCTCCTTCAATAAGCACAAATTCGAGATCATCACCATTTCCTACTTTTTCAATTTGTTCACTTTGTATTTGGGTCAATCGTCGCACAAGAATAAGGGGGATAGCAAACTGTTCTTTGGGACCATATTCGAACGTGAGAATACGTTGAATATTATTACTTTGCGTTTTTTTCACGACCAAAGAATTATTATCTTCAGCACACCGATTAAACTCGACACCAACATGTCTTGAAATACCATCAACATCCAGAACCATTGCAACTTCTCCATCGCCCATGATTGTTGTGCCTTGATATATTTGTAAATGTTTGATGGTATTTGGCAAAGGGTTAACCACTATTTCTTCTGTACCGATCATTTTATCAATAATCAGTCCAAACCGACGTGACCCTGTTTTGACAACGGCAAATAAAACAGAGGAAGATGAATTTCGATTTTTTTTATACAATTTTGTTATTTCTGCTCTGTCATGATTTGTATAACGAATCGGATGTTTCAAAAGTTCATTCAACCGAACAAGAGGTAATAATCGATCTCTCAGCCGATAAACTTCCTGATCACCAGAGCTTTCAAGAAATTGATCTGTAGCACTATACAATCGAACCATTTCATCCATATTGACCTGAGGAATGGCGAATCGTTCATTTTTACTCACAATAATTAAGCAAGGGATGATAGCAAGTGTCAATGGAAGGCTTAAATGAATATTTATTCCTACATCAGGTTCTGAATCAATCTCTATGACCCCGCCAATTTGTGCAATTGAGGTTTTGACAACATCCATGCCAACGCCTCGACCAGAAACATCGTTCATTTGAGCGGCTGTTGAAAATCCCGGAGTCATAATTAATGAAAAAACATCTTTATCATTGAGCTGATCAAGATCAGCTTTTGAAATAATTCCTTTTTCAATTGCTTTAGATCGAATCGTTGAAGGATCAAGACCTTTGCCATCGTCTGTAATCGTGATATGAATCAATCCTGCCTGATGATAGGCATCAACTTTAATCACTCCTCTTTCTGGTTTGCCTTGAGCATATCGAATTTCAGGCATTTCAATCCCATGATCACAGGAATTTCGAATAATATGAACCAGGGGAGATGACAAGACTTCAAGAATGTTTTTATCCAGTTCAACATCGTTGCCTTTGATTTGAATATCGATATTTTTATGAAATCTACGTGCCAGATCTCTGACAATTCTAGGCATTTTATTAAAAACATTACCAAGTGGTTGCATTCTGGTGAGCATAACAGTTTCTTGCATTTCCGAAGTTACAACATCGAGATCCTGGGCAATATCATTAACGTTTGGATTTGCATTGGAAGATTCCATCAGCAATCGATTTCTAACCAACACAAGTTCACTGGCCAAAGACATTAATTTATCCAAAATGTTGACAGAAATACGAATACTATTGGTTGATTCTGGAGTAGTTGATGCTTCTTTTTCATGTTTAACGGAATCAGTGACTTCGTTTGAAACTGTTTTTGAAGATGATGAAACTTGTATCTCTTTTTTTTCTAAAGCATACTCAGGTGGTTTAATAATGGGGACTGAATCTTTTTGATCTGAATTTTTGGGGATTAAATCATTTTTTTGAGTAGAAGAAATTGATTTGGAATTTAATTTTGTATTCTGATGATCAGATATCATATCTTTTGAAAGGATAAACATTGTCATGACAACATCTTTTTCAAGGGATGTTTTATACACAATATCTAACGTTAAATCAGCACTTTTTAAATCCTGATCAATTGATACAGCAGATGAATAGAGTCTGATATCAAGAATTTCTCCCATACTCTGGAGATCTCTGATAAGATCCACAGGTGATATTTCTTCCTGAATATACAGGTGATTTAAATCAAAATGAATGTCAAAGCAATGTGTTGTATTGTTAAGGTATTGTTTTTTTTTAGGAAATTTAATATGTTGATCAGGTGAATTTTCGATAAGGTCTGCCGAAGACTTTTGGGGTTGTTTTTTGGATATGGTTTCTTTTTCCGATGAATCACTTGAAAGGAGAGAAAGCCTGTTCAACATGTCTTTTGTATCAAAGCTTTCACAGTGGTGAAGATCATTAATCATTTGCCTCAGAAGATCAGTACTTTTGAGAAGGGCATCGATATAATGGCTTTCTGGCTTGATTTCACCGGCACGCATTCTATCAAGCAATGTTTCCATTATGTGGGAGAGTTCTGTAATTTTTTTAAAATCAAGAAATCCTGAACTTCCTTTTATGGAATGGATGCCTCTGAAAACTTTATCAATCACCTCATATTCTGGTGTATCTTTTTGAGATTCCAGAATTAACAGGTTTTCTTCTATGCTTACAATAAATTCATTAGATTCATCGATAAAATCATTGATAAGTGCTGCATCTGCTATCATAGCGCTTTCCTGTTATACAATATATTTTGTTATTGAAATACACTAATCAAGCAATTCACATGCCAATTAATTCTAAAGAGACAACTTGTGAATTTCAGAAATCATGGTATATTTATTATCGGAAATCTCCTAATTCCTTTCCTTCGAGCAACCCTTGGGCTTCGAGACCGAATTTCAGTTTTCTTCCCCTGGCCAGATTTAAGTCGTTGGATAACTTGGTGTTTAGAACACCGCATAAGCAAGGATGATGATGTTTTTTTTTGACAATAGACAATTCGCAAAGGTTCAGATGGAAAGTGCCGGTAAAAGTGCCCTGCATTGTTATTGACAGAATATGTATACCATTTTGAATATTGTGATCATCAATTATCTATGGTATT
>Ga0272440_1001287_pt1 | contig 20840 bp, 13 predicted proteins | sample SSMMMBAug17_FD_192440 | JGI IMG/M metagenome (GOLD analysis project Ga0272440, IMG submission 192440) | Marine sediment archaeal communities from Little Sippewissett salt marsh, Falmouth, MA, United States - SSM-MMB-Aug17 | ecosystem: Environmental > Aquatic > Marine > Wetlands > Sediment ...
GCACACACCAATTTTTTCAGAAAGTTCAATGGTGGTCAAACCAAGTTTGCGATGCCCCCAAAAACATAATAATGCTCTGGCTTGAACAGTTCCTGGGGATTTATTTCCAGACATCACTTCATTTGGGCAAAAAGGGAGACGTCTATGATTTTATGCTTTTCTTTGAAAATTTCAACTTTTTGCCGATAAAAGCATAAAATTATAGACGTCCCCTTTTTGTCTAAAAACTACGCACCTATCCAATTTGGCAATTCTTCTCGGCCACACATCTCCTATATTCATTTAAGACATGGCAAAAATGAACTTTTTCACCGCTGATAACACTTGACAACATCAAAATGAAGATTATAAGTAAATTTAAACTTAATAATTATATTTAGAAGGAGGTTTATCATGATAACATGTTGCTTGCGCAACCTGATCTTTTCTTGTTTGGCGATTATGCTTGTGTGCAGTCTTGCACATGCAGAATCACAATGTCTTCATGACAATCGATTACTTGAGATGGGGGTTGAATATCCGGGTATCACACTCGAACGTGAGGACACTGTGAGTATGGATGTTGTTATTTACAATCGTGGCTGTTCCAATGAAAGTGTTCACATTCAAGTTGTTCGGCAACCCAAAGAATGGACCACCAAAATAAAAACATATCAATTTCAGGTTTCCGATATATATGTTCCTTCTGCTCAAGATAAGAGCTTAACCTTTGAAGCTATCCCCAATAAGTCAGTGAAGCCTGGTAAATATGCATTTGAAATCAATGCCAGTACAAAAGATGGCAAATTTCGTTTGCGCCAACCGGTTCATGTGACTGTTATCGAAAAGACCAGCTCCAAAGAATCTGATACAGGTGTTCGTCTGTCAACTTCATACCCTGAATTACGTGGCCCCACTGATGGTGAATTTGAATTCTCTATAGATGTCAACAGCAGACTGGATAAGGATGCCATATTCAATTTATCAGCACGGGGTCCGGATGGCTGGGATGTCAATTTTAAACCCGCTTATGAAAGCAAATACATATCAAGCCTTCGGATAAAATCTGGCCAGAATTCATCTGTGGCAGTTGAAGTCAAACCGCCCCCATCAGCACAAATCGGTGAATATCCAGTCAATGTTCTGGTTCAATCCGGTGATGCCCAGGCAGAGGCAGAGCTTAAAGTAATTTTAACCGGCACGTATGACCTTGAAACGGGTACAGCATCTGGATTGCTCTCTCTAGATGCCAGAGGGGGAAAAAAATCTTCTGTGTCGGTCTATGTTAAGAACACTGGATCTGCATCACAACAGAACATTAAATTTATGTCTTTTAAGCCTGAAAATTGGAAAGTGAGTTTTGAACCAGAGATCATTGACATTCTTGAACCAAATGATATGAAACAAGTTGAGGTCACAGTTGAGCCTTATGATGATGCACTTGTTGGGGATTACTCGGTGAGTGTCAGTGTTGAAGGTGAAAAAGTGGAGAAAAATGTTGAGTTTCGGATCACTGTGAAAGCATCATCCACATGGGCCTGGATAGGCATTTTTATTATTGTGGCTGTGATTTCAGGACTTTCATTCATATTTCAACGAATGGGTAGACGATAAAAATGGAACCAAAAGCGATCATTCAAACCAATCATTTGACAAAATATTATGGGAAACAGGCAGCCGTGGACCATCTGACATTCTCGGTTCATGAGGGAGAAATCTTTGGATTTTTAGGTCCCAATGGTGCCGGCAAAACGACAACCCTTTTAATGTTGTTGGGATTGACCGAACCTTCTGCCGGTACTGCTGACGTGATGGGTATCAATCCCACACGTGATGCAATCAGTGTCAAACGTCATATTGGTTATCTTCAGGAAAATATGGGCTTTTATCGGGATTTAACAGCTTTCCAAACGTTAAAATTCATTACTGATTTGAATGATGTGCCTGATGATATTGCAAAAGAACGCATTCATTCAGCCATTAAGACTGTTAATCTTGAAAATGCCGAAAACAAATTGATATCTGCCTATTCAAGGGGGATGCGTCAACGTCTGGGAATTGCAGAGGTTCTTGTAAAATCGCCCAAAATTGCTTTTCTAGATGAGCCTACATTGGGCCTGGATCCTGACACCACCAATCGAATCATTGACCTGATTCAATGGTTGAGCCGCGAAAAAAAAATGACGATATTACTTTCTTCCCATCTTCTATATCAGGTGCAGCGGATTTGTGACAGAGTGGGGATTATGATTAATGGCAAAATGGTTGCTTGTGGTGAAATGGATCAATTGGCTGAAGAAAAATTGGGCGTAGGAAAAGAGTCGTATACTTTGGAAGCCCTTTATATGAAATATTTTCAGGAAGGTGACGCATGAATGGTATGATAACAATATATAAAAAAGAATTGTCAGATCATTTTTCAAGCAATCGATTTCTGATCCTGTTTGCGTTAATTGCAATGGTCAGTTTAATTACAGCGTACATGGCAGGCTTAAACCTGGCAAACAATCTTGATGGTGTCGCCAAGCCAAAATTTGTATTCTTGCTCATGTTTACTTCATCAGGCGTTCAGTTTTCTCTGGTGCAGTTTATTGCTTTTTTTGGGCCGCTAATAGGTCTGATGCTTGGTTTTGACACAATCAATCGCGAACGTAATGAGGGGACATTGAGTAAACTTATGTCGCAGCCCATATATCGTGATTCGGTAATCAATGGTAAATTTTTAGCAGGACTTACGATTATTAGCATGATGGTTGTCTCCATTATTCTTGTTGTTACAGGGCTGAGCCTGACAATGATTGGCGTGGTTCCGGGCTTAGAAGAAATCTTGAGATTATGTATATATGTAATTATCAGTATTTTTTACCTGGCATTTTGGCTGGGAATATCAATTTTATTCTCCATTATTTTTCGAAATGTGGCCACGTCTGCATTGGCAGCATTGGCTTTTTGGATCTTTTTTTCATTTTTTATTTATTTGGGGGCAAATGCGGTCGCCAGTGCCCTGGTTCCAGATGCAATGAATGATTCTGGAATGATGGTATTGAAATCTAAAATTGAAAAAGCAATTGCATTGACCTCACCCTTGCAATTATATACCGATTCAACCGCAACAATCATTGATCCCATGCGACGTACCACGCGATCATTTATTCAAGTAGGCATGATGGAACGATTATCCATGTCCAGATTTTCAGGCCCATTGCCTTTGGCACAAAGCGCGTTAATCGTTTTACCTTATATGATTACGTTGATTGCAGTCTCAATGATTTGTTTTGCCATATCATATATTGTTTTTATGCGACAAGAGATTCGGTCGTTGTGATATCATTGTATCAATCGAATGGGTCGATCAAACAATCATTAGAAGTATTTTCATCCATTTATAGACTGATGCAGACAGTAATTTATTCACCCAAAACGAAAAACCTGTTAGCAGGGTTAAACATATGAAATGGTGCCTGAGGAGCAAAAACAATATCCATTTTTACCACTTTTTTTAACAAGATACATTGCTTTGTCTGCTCTATTCAATAAGTCGTTTTCATCTTTGCCATCAGTCGGGTAAAAGCTTAACCCAATACTTGCACCAATATTGAACACATAATCTTTTACACGATATTCCTGTTTGATGGCATCAATGATCTTTATGGCAATTGCATTTGTATCACTTACATCTTTAATATCCTGGAGAATGATGCCAAATTCATCCCCCCCCAAACGAGCAGCAGTGTCTGTTTCTCTAACAGCACTCTTTAGACGTGTTCCAACAGTCTGTAATACATGATCCCCCATTTCATGACCATAATTATCATTAATGGCCTTAAATTTATTTAAATCAATAAACATGAGCCCCACTTTCGTTTTGTAACGATGGGCACGCGAAAATGCCTGGGACAGTCGATCAAAAAATAATCGTCTGTTTGGCAGATCTGTTAGGGTATCGTATAGGGCCAGATATGTAATTTTATTTTCTGCTTTTTTTCGTTCAATGGCATATTTTATGGAACGTGACAAGAGTGCAGATGTAATATTGCCTTTTAATAAATAATCCTGCGCACCATTATTGACCGCTAATAAAGCTGCATTTTCATCTTCATGGGCAGTGCTGACAATAATTGGAACGTCGAGCATTTGAGAATAAAGCGTATCAAACGTTTTAATTCCCTGGCTATCTGGTAAAAATAAATCCAATAAAACGACATCTGGTTTTTCTTTTTGAAGAAATGTCACGCCACTCTTGAGATTATTCACAGCCTCCACAAAATAGACAGTTTTTTTTCTTTTGCTGAGCAGTTCTCTAATTAACAATATGTCAATAGGATTATCTTCAATCAGCAAAACATGTGTTACGGGTTCAGACATAACGTATTCCTTATAAATTATTCCTCTCCAGTCACTTGACGTAATTCTGTATTCAGTTTTTCAAAGATATTATCCAATGCTTCAACTTTGCTGGCAGCCAGATGAATATCTGAAGATTTTCCTGCCTGTTCAATATCAAAGGCAATTTGTTTAAGTTCCATTGCCCGAATATTATAAGCCGACCCTTTTATTGTATGCGCAAATAATGTAATACGTTCAGGATCATTCGCTTTGATAGCCAGTTTTATTTGTTTTATCTGATTTGGAACTTCTTGAACAAAGAGTGCAATGAGTTGACGAAATAAATCTATATCGCCATCAATACGATCGAGAAGGGCTTTTTTATCATAATATTTTGATGGTATACTTGATCGGTCATTTTTACGCTTTTGTTTTTTTCTTATGTTTCTATTCCCGAGGTATTTTTCCAACATGGACTGTAGATCTTCGGGTTTAAAAGGTTTGGACAAATAATCATTCATTCCGGCATTCATACATAATTTTCTATCTTGAGACATCGCATTTGCTGTGATTGCAATTATTGGCACTTTGTGATCAATATTCGGATCTTCACCGCTTCGAATAACTTTTGTGGCCTGGATACCATTCATAATCGGCATTTGAACATCCATAAGGACAAGATCAAAATTTTTCTTAGCCAGTCTATCAAGGCTTTCCTTACCATCAGATGCTGTTTCCACATCGTATCCCATTTTTTTAAGATATACACTTGCCAATCTTTTGTTCATTTCGCTGTCTTCAACCAGTAAGATTCGGCTTTGTTGGGATTCTTCTTCTGTAATTGAAAATTTTGTTATAATATTATTTGATTCACTTTCTTTTGCCTCTGGCAATGCTCTATTGAAAATTTTTTGAAGGCTTTTATGCAGTAAGGATTGTTTGACCGGTTTATTCAAATATGCTGCGAAACCGATATCCTGTAGCATGGAAATATCTCCACGCTGCCCAACAAATGTAATCATTATCATAGGAATATGGCGAATTGTTGGATCAGATTTAATCATTTTGCCAAGCTTGATGCCATCTATTTTGGAAAGATGCATGTCTATCAATACCAGATCAATGGGTTGATTCGTGTTTAACGAATCTCGAATCATGGATAATGCACTCTCACCATCACTTACTTCAAGATGTTGACATCCAATGTTATCCAACAGATTGGACAACATGGTTCGATAAGCGGGTTGACTATCTGCAATCAGTATAGTTTTATCACTGATGTCAAATTTATCGGACACCTGTTTCTTTTTCTTTGGTATATATTTATTGAAGGTGGCAGAAAAGTAGAATTTTGATCCCAGGCCAACTTCACTTGTAACTTTAATTTTTCCACCCATTAACTGAACGATACGATATGAAATGGCAAGCCCTAAACCTGTCCCACCATATGATTCTGCATTTTTTCTATCAACTTGAGAAAAAGGCTTAAAGATATTCTTCATTTCTGATTCAGGAATGCCAATACCTGTGTCCTGTACAGAAATATTAAGGGTTGCCTGTCCATTTGTTTCATTTTCCAATTGAATATGAAGTTTCACTTCGCCGGTATCAGTAAACTTGACTGCATTCCCCAATAAATTAATCAAAACCTGACGCAATCTTCCCGGGTCTCCCATAAGTTCAGCGGGTACATTCGGTTCGATGATACAGGTGATGCCTATCCCTTTTTCATAAGCATCCAACGCAACAATATCAACAGTATCTTCAACAGTCATCCGAAGGTTAAATTGTTGGTTTTCTAATATAAGTTGATTGGCTTCAATACGTGAAAAATCTAAAATATCATTGATCAGGGATAACAAAGAATGGCCTGAAATGCGAATCATATTGAGATATTCACGTTGCTCATCTGTAAGTTCTGTCCCCATGAGTAAATGTGTCATACCAATAACGCCATTCATTGGCGTACGAATATCATGACTCATATTTGCTAAAAATCTGCTTTTATATTTGTTGGCAATTTCAGCATCAATTGCAACTCTATTTGAAAAATCCACGGCTTTTTCCATCTGCAAGTTGATACGCTCTATCTGATCAATTTGTTGTTTTAGTTGCACATTTCGTTTTTTTGATTCATTTTCATTATACTTTTGTTGTGTAATATCAATTAACTGCAAATTGATGACTGGCTGGTCCAAGTCAAAAAAATTATCCAATCGTGCAGCTGATGCATGAACCCATGTGATACGATTTAGACTATTATTTAAACGAATATCCAGATAAAAATTATCCATTATATTGCAGAGTGCTTTTTGCTCCAGCTCTTTATATTTTTGGATATCAGCAGAAAGAATATGTTGTGTAATCTGTGTATGACAAAATGCTTCATGTGAATATCCAAGCAGATTTAAAACCTTTTTGTTGCATTTCAAAATTTTTCCACACGAATCATAAATAATTGCGCTGACATTTGACTGCATAAAAATGTTGCGAAAACGTTCCTCGCTCAAACGAAGTTGATTCAGGTACATCCGATGTTCCCAGGATGCCTGAACAGCATTATTGAGCCTGTCAATATCAAGGGGTTTTTTCATATAATGAGAAACCCCCTTATGTAAGGCGGAAATGGCATTATCGAGATTGGCTGCACCTGTTATGACAATGGATTGGAGATCTTTTATAATTTTGCGTGATTTTTCTATCAAAGAAATACCATCCATGCCTGGCATACAAATGTCTGCTATGAGGATATCTGGCATTTCATTTCGAACAATATCAAGTGCTTCAAATCCGGATACAGCCTGATAAACGTGATAAGCCGGATTAATTAATTGCAACCCTTTTTGAACAAAATGACAGACCCGCGTTTCATCATCAACCACCAGAATCTTGATCTTTTTTTTTGACTGCACTGCGTCAGACCTCCAATGATTTTGATATATAATTTCATAATTTCTTGTAAAAATTATATATTATTGAGGTGAGATTGGTATAAATATTGTGCAATAAATATGCCATGAATTGTTCTTGCTATGAATGAGTTAACAGCCAAATTAGAAACAACTCAGCATATTTTAGTGCGCATGCGGGCTGACAAAATTTGGGGGGAATTATCGTTTGTGTGGACTAATCGCCATCAGAATCGTCAGAAAGGTCCGCCCCTGTATAATTATTTTGTTTTTTTACACCAAAGAAATTAATGATCCGGTTCAAAAATTGGTTGTTTAAATCTTCTTTATTTAATTGTGAATTCCGATATTCATCTTCGAGGCATTCCCGATTGATACTGCGCTGTGTCAATTCCAGACTCAATTTCTGAACTGTTTGCGGGGACATTTCAATAATTGGTGCAAAATCCTTTTTCGTTATTTCATACAAATAGGATTCTGTTTTTGTAATAATACTGGCAGTTCGTGGTTCACCTGTTAGCAGGGCCATTTCTCCAAAAAATGATCCTGCACCCAATCGTGCAACTTCAATGGCATCACCATCATCCATCTTAATCCATACGCCAACAACGCCCTCTCGAATGACAAACAATGAATCTCCTTTATCCCCTTGCTTAAACACGATATCACTTGCCTGGAAGTGATGTAGTTTCATACGTTTACTCAGACCTTCTTTCATTTCATCACTCAAATACATAAACAAATCGATTTCATTAAGCAAGGTAATCGGACGCCTTGCATCTTCCTCACTTCGATCTTCAGGACCATCATATAGATACAATTCCTGACGTTGTACTGCGGGGCGAACACCAGATCGTCCCAGATGAATCCATGCCTGTTCATACACCTGACTTCTATAGAAAAATTTTAAGTCATAATCATCCAGACAATAAAAAATAATAAATACAGCGGCCCACTCGTTAATTTCAAACCGAATGGTTGGTTCGGCAGACTTGACAATGCCATTAACTGATAAAACAGCATTCATAAGAATACCTTTGATTTTTTCCGGATTATGCTTGGGATCAACAAAAATATCTATACGATTCCAGAAAAACCGATTGGGATGATTATAATTATGAATGGGTGATTCTGAAGCGATACTGTTTGGAAGACTGAGAAGACTGCCATCACGTTTTTTTATCTTGATTGTTCGCCATGTAATATCCACAACTTTTCCGCTGAACGTATCACCAATTTTAACCCAGTCGTTGATGCGAAAGGGATGTTCCAAATTAATTGCTATGCCAGAAAAGATATTGGCAATATTGACTTGAATGGCCAGACCAATAATCATGGCAACCATACCTGAAGTCGCCAATAGACTGGTGAGTTTTTGATCCAACACATAAGCGACAATGCCAAAAAAAGCCAGTAAGTAAATCAGAAATGCCAGAAAATTTTGAAGAATTTTTGGCACAGATCGATTACTTTTTATTTCCAGGGGAATCCATATAAATCTTCTAATTGCAAGATTCACCAGATAGGCAGGTACTAACCACCACAGCGCATCAAAAAATAGCTTGATCAATTCCATGTATCGCGGATTTTTTTTGCTGGCAAACCATGTCAATAAGACCGATTCACTGGTCAATAAATAAAAGCTCAAACAAAAACTATGTGCCATCCAGGATAGCCTGGAAAAATATTCTATTAAATAGGCGCGAAAAAGATGCATGATCAATAGGATTAAAAAAGTGAGGATGGCAATGATTAAATTCCAGTAATAATTTTCGATCAGCCCCCGCAACGATAGTGAATTTTTTATAATCCAAATTTCAAGATTAAAGCACGAATAATTGATCATTCCGGTTTTATCATTCAGGTATTGAAGGCTTCCCAATGAATTTTTTTGAATGACATTTCGATGATACATGGCTTTTGTTACCTGGCAATCCATAGAATTTGATAATATGTGCGGTTGTTGAATACGTGAAGCAATGGATTCGTTTTCACTCAGTCGCATACCGATCACATCGGTAACAAAAATTAAATTATTTTCATTTAACGTTTTATGATGAAACTTAATGCCAATAAGATGTTCACCAGGGGTGTATGCGTGAGATAAATAATCCATTTTAAACTGTCCAACGACGTGAAACGCTTTGTATCGGATTTGTCCATTATGACCAATGTTTATCGGATCTTTCAATTTGATTGATTCAATGGCATTTGGAAACACGATATCTTCAAAATCAATTTCTCCTTGATAACGAAACCACAAATAGAAATCCAAATGGCAAATACGTTCTTTAAAATTAATTGTCTTAATTTCAGCCAATTCAATGCCAGTATAAACGACATTCGTTTTGTACATTAATTTGCCATCAACACGCATCAGCCGCTCCTGAGACAGCGCTTGATTGATATCACCGATTTCATTGATATTGTATACAGAACGTAATTGCGTTAATGCGGAAATTAATTTGTTATTTTTATATACCCCGATGGAAATGGGTTTTGGCGTGTCGCCATTGTCATCAAAATAGTTAAAACCAGTAATTCCTTCGAGGCCATATTGAATTTGATTCATCTGTGCCAAATATTTTTGTACACGTTTTCGATCTGAGACAATACTGCTGGTCGTCCCCTTAATGTTCGCTTTCTCAAACACATGGATTGTCAGTTTGGCCGCATCATAAGCAAAAGCAGCGCGCCAGTCGGGTTCTTTTCCAAATCTATTTTTGTATTTTTCTTTGAATTGTTGTGCGGCGTTGTTGGCAGTGTCGTAAATAAATGGGGTGGCTACATATATGCCATTTGTATAATATCCTGGCGATGATTGCTCTTTTTTTAATTTTGAAAATCCATCAACAAAAGATTGGGATGCCAGGGCATCAGGTGTCATAATTGCATTTTTTATATTATTATCCCGAATATGGCGTATGAGATGAATGCCTTCAGGGGAATGAACCGATAAATAAATAACAATACCTTCACTTGATTGCCGATTCAATACACTTTTCATGTTTTCAACAATACATTTCAGGCGCTGCTCTAAATCTTTTTTTTCCCTGGGATTGAATGTATCATGAATCAATATGGGGGTATTCATTTCTTGTAATGTCTTTTCAAATATATCCGCAAGATTGGCACCATAATCCAGGGTTTCTGAAATAATACAGGCGCTTTTACATCGCAGTACTTTTTTGGCATAATTGGCAAGAAATCGTCCTTGAAGGTTATCATTGAATGTAATTCGAAAATAGTATGGATTATTGATTGTCACAGATGGATTTGTTGATGTTGGCGTAATGGCAGGTATTTGATTTTTTAAATAGATTTTCCCCCCTGCACTTGAACAGGAACTGTAATTGTGTCCGATAACAAGTAAGGCACGATTGAAATCTGCAATTTCTTTTGCTTTTTGTTGCGCAATTTCCTTTTTATTAATGTCATCATAAACATCAACGCGTATTTTATTATCTCTGATCCCCCCATTCTTGTTGGTTTCTAGAACAGCCATATTAACGCCTTCCAAATACGCCTTTCCATTAATGGCTGTTTTTCCTGTCATAGGGCCAATCAGGGCGATATGAATACCCGTTTCAGATTTGAAAACTACGACTGCGATAATAATCAACGCGATGATGACCAATGAGATTAATGCATTGGTTTTATTGAATTTAATCATTTTATTTTTTTATGTGTTGTATTAAAAAAAAACAGGCAGGTTGCAGATTCCCGAACTTATTTTCGGGAATCTGCAAGTGGTTGTTTACCAGTAACGTCCAGGAGATGCGGCTAACGTGTTATCAGATGAAAAACAGAAAACCACCGGTGCTATTCATTTCTATTGCCCAGTTGTCTGAGTGGAAGTAATAATAGCAACCGCTCTGCGATTACGCTTTCTTCCTGCCTTCGTTCGGTTATCTGCAATGGGTCGGCTTTCTCCATAACCCACAGCACGAAGACGTGAAGCATCTATGCCAAAAAAGTTGGTTAGATAATGTACAACCATATTGGCACGTTTTTGAGACAGTTTCTGATTATAATCTGAGCCGCCAGAGCTATCAGTATGGGCTTCAATTACTGCACTACTGTCAGGATATTCCTGCATTACCTCAGCCACTCTTTTGACCTGATCCAGTGATGAAGTTGAAATTTCTGATTTTCCAGATTCAAATTCAATTTTTAAATTCAGTCGAATTTTTTTCGTCTGCTTGATTTCACATCCTGTCGCATCCACACGTATCCCAACAGGTGTGTTGGGGCATTTATCCATCAAATCACTGACACCATCTTTGTCAGAATCCAAGGGACAGCCATTGACATCGACAGTAGCATTGGCAGACGTTCCAGGACATCTATCCCTGTCATCAGCAACGCCATCGCTATCTGAATCTTTCGTACACCCAAACATATCCACCTGGGCACCTGGCTGAGAATCAGGGCATCTATCCTGATGGTCATAAACGCCATCCTGATCCGTGTCATATGGGCATCCCTTTCCATTGACAGAAACATTTGGCACGGTGTTCGGACATTGATCAATGGCATCAGGTACGCCATCTTGATCTTGATCATTAGACTTCATCCCGCTGACACCGGGCTCTGATTGTCCAAAAGCAAATGTAATACCCACAGTCGCCATCATATTGTTAAACAGATCAAAATCCTGGTTTTCAGATTGGGCCACATCAAATGCAAGAGCATGACGTACATCCGCACGAAGATCCAGCTGAGGCGTTAATTGGTAACGAATCCCTGCACCATAATGAAAAACAGATTCGTGTTTCTTTTCGATGATCAAATTGGGATCACGTTCTTCCTCTTTGTAATCAAATGCGATTGCCCCCATGCCTGCTGTTAAAAATGGGACAATTTTGCTCCCGGGTAAAAAATCATAATAAATATCCATGTAAGCCGCATAGGCATCGTGACGAACATCCGCACAGTCGGGTAATTCACATGCATTCCTCTTAAAATCACCATATGACAGAGAGAGCTCGGTAGACCAGTGTTCACTAAACCGATAGCCCATTCCAAGGCCGTACAGTGGCCTGTCATTGAAGTTTTCATTGCCTTCAAAAATGTACCATCCTGCAAATGGGGTAACAGAAAATCCATTGGGGCGAACTTCGGCGTTAACATTTGAAAATGAAAACAACACCAATACACACATAGCAAAAACACAACACATCAATCGATCTTTCATATGACCTCCTTTTAAATCGATTAATTGGTTAATAATCGTGGGAAAGCCTTAACTTATCCCAACACACAAACACTATTTGAGACCAGACAGTAAACATCTATGACTGCCTTTTTCATTTTTGTAACATGATTTTTTTTATAAAAAATGAGTTACATGCATAAAATATGCCTTGCAAAAATTATATTATAATTATTTTAAGCAATTGCATAACTAATAATATTTAATTCACAATCCATACAGTTTTGTCGATGGCAAAATTGACAATTTTTCTGCCAACAGTACCGATATCAATATCCATTAATCGGTGTCCTCGCCGGCCCACTACAATCGTATCAAAGCCATCCTTCTTGCTCTTGTCCAGAACTGCCTTTGCACGGCTCTTTACGCCTGTATCAATTGACCTGGATAATTGTCCTTTTCCAATGCCTTTTGTGACAAATCGATCAGTGACTTTATCCAGTTTGGCTTGAATTTCTCCACTTAGTTTTTCATTATATTGTTTTTCGATCTTTTGTGATGGCAGAATTTGAATAATACCAATCAATGAGTATCTAAAGGCCTTGATAACGTGATACAAAAGCACATTATACGTTGTATCTGTCAATAAATCAGCAACACAATCTACCGCACGATCTGCACTTTCGGAACCATCGTAGGCAATCAGTATATTATTGATTGCTGGCACAGAATCAACCACAATGAGTGGTATATGATGGACTTTGCTGGCCAGACTCGAAGCAGTATTCCCCATATATTCATTTAGTTGACTGATACCAGTTCTTCCCACAGCAATGGCATGGTAACTGTTTTTGGATTCATTTAAGATTTCCAGAGCGATACCTGGCAAGCTTTGCACTTTTATTTTTACAGTAATATCAGATTCTAAAAAACCAGCATCCTGTAACACAGAACGTGCCTTATGCATAAACGTGTCAATCAGATTTTGATGACTTTTCAGCAAATCTGTCATTTCATACTTGGCCGGATCTGGGGATATATCAAGGCTAGAAAAAAAATCCTCAAGTTGAGAATACACATGGTATAAAACAATCTCAGTCTGTTTGGGCGAAAAAAACGTTGCAACGTATTGGACTGCTTTTAATGAATGATCAGATGTATCAACAGGGATTAATATTTTTTTTTTCATGATAAGATTCTCCTTTCCTGACAATCTTTTCAATTGGCAGGGTATATTTATTGCTAATTGAAAAGATACTTTTTTAAATAATCATTGAAATTAAATAAGGAATACGCGAAAAATAATTTCCCCTTTTATCTTTAACATATAATCGTTTGGCACGTAGAGACGTAGCATGCTACGTCTCTACAGAACAAAAACCCCGATGAACATATTTTTTCAAATGGGGAACTTATTTTCAGCGCATTCCTAATCATTAATAATCTGATATAGACTTATTCTTAGATATCTATTATACAATGACCAATTATATCAATTATTGAAAGATCAGGCACAGTTTATATCATCAGTGTTAATAAAATGCAAGAAACATAATAATAATTGTACGCGGTAACACCGCATATTTGAGGATTCAATGAAAAAAAATAAACACTTAAAAAGGCCCAGATTTAATATTATCACAAAAATTTGGTTTAGTATTGGTATTTTGATTATTGGATACTTAATATCAACGATCATTGGTTTTGCCCTGGGATCTATTACAGAAAAACGAATTGAACTTGTGTCAGATTTATTGTTCCCGGGCACCACCCAAAGTCGAGAGGTAAAATCGGCATTTAAGGAACAAATGGATTTATATGAAGATGCTGTCATGTCAGGTGAAGAAATTTTTGTAGAATCGGCCAAAAAAAAGGCTGAAAAGGGCATTCAAGCCTTAAAAGACATTTTGCTGCTTGGCGGATTAAGTGAGAAAAAAAAAAAAGAGGTTCAATTTCTTCATAATCATCTGGTAACATTTACCGCTACAGCCAATCGTTTTTATAAATCCATGTCTGAAGCTTTTCGAGAAGACATGAAGGTGAATGCCGAAAGTGTGCCGCCAGATGAACTGAGCATTCTGATGAGTGATAAAGCTGTTCGTCTTGCGCAGGAATCTGAATCTATTCGTAAAGCATTGAGTCAATTGAATGATTTTTTTCAGAAACAGTTAAAACAAGAATTTACTTCAATTATTGACATCACACATCATCAACGTTTTTTAAACTTGATTTTATGTATTGTCATAATTGTTGTGTCACTGTCTCTAATTTCAATTATTGTCAATCGTTCCATTGTTCGACCACTAAAACGAACATTTATGCTTCAAATGGCTGTTGAACAATCAATCGATGGTATTGCGGTTTTCAATTTAATGGGGAATATCGAATTTGTAAACAATGCCTGGGCGAAAATGCATGGGTATACACCCACGTCACTGTTACATAAAACCATGTCCTTTTTTCATACAAAAGACCAGATGAACGAAGAAATTATCCCGCTTATACGTCGATTGGAAACAGAAGGGTTTCATACATGCGAAGTGGGACATAAACGAAAAGATGGAACAACTTTTCCAACCATGATGGCTGTTAATTTACTCAAGGATGAAAATAATAATCCAACACATCTGGTTGGGATTGCGCGTGATATTTCTATTCAAAAACAAAATGAAGAAGAATTGCGTATGGCGAAAGATGCTGCTGAAGCCTCCAGCCAGGCACTTCAGGACTCTCTGGAAACATTAAAAAAGACACAAAATCAATTAATTCAATCCGAAAAAATGGCATCTTTGGGTGGTTTAGTTGCAGGCGTTGCCCATGAAATTAATACACCCCTTGGGATATCAGTGACCGCCTCGTCATTTCTGGAAAGAAAAACAAAAGAAATAAAGGAATTGTTTGATCTAAATCGGTTGAAACGATCGGATTTTAAAAAATTCATTGAAATCGGCATGGAATCCGCATCTTCTATATTGGCCAATTTAAATCGAGCGGCAGAATTAATTCAGAGTTTCAAACAGGTTGCAGTGGATCAAACTGTTGAAGAAAAGCGCGTTTTTGGTTTAAAGCATTATATTGACGAAGTTTTTATTAGTTTACGTCCTCGCTACAAACGCACACTTCATCAAATATCAATTGATTGTCCGGACAATATCGAACTGAACAGTTATCCAGGTGTATTCATGCAAGTGCTGACCAATCTGGTGATGAACTCTTTATTGCATGGTTTCGATAAAATTGAAGAAGGTCAGATATCAATTGAAATTACAGATAACATACAAACTGTAACGATTGTATATAAAGATAATGGTAAGGGGATGACAGACGAGCAACTGGCAAAAATATATGATCCTTTTTATACGACACGTCGGGGGCAAGGGGGAACTGGTTTGGGGATGCATATTGTTTACAATCTTGTAACACAATCTCTTTCAGGCGAAATCGAATGTCATAGCCGGCTGGGAGAATATACAGTCTTTACAATCACTATTCCAAAAGACCTTGATCAAGTATAATATAATATCGCTTCCTTGTCAGGGCAAACCAAACATTCGTAAATAATATATAGCAAAAAAAAAGTTTATTCATTCTCAAACGTGTGTTTTTCTGATACATATAGATATGCCCTTGCTATATATGTTTGAACTTGATCAGTTTCTTCCTTATATCCTGGTTTAGAATGGTCGGTTCACATGGATTATATTTCATAGGAATTCTCTGAAAATAATTTCCCCATTATTGATATTGTTCGTTTTGAGGTAAATTTACTGAAGAGACTTAGGAATGCTATGAAAATAAGTTCCCCATATATCTTGAACATATAATTGTTTGGCACGTAGAGACGTAGCATGCTACGTCTCTACAGAACAAAAACCCCGATGAACATTTTTTTTAATGGGGAACTTATATTTTTAGAGCATTCCTTAGCATGCGACGTCTCTTCACGACCTATTTTTTTGGACGATAAGAAAAATAAGCATGTTATTTTCAAAGCATTCCAAAGTGAAGCACATGACGAATTCAAACACAAATGGAACCATAACATGCGAAACAATGATATTAAGTATTTCAAATGCTTGATGTGCAATCATACGATTAAGTCTGATCAAATTAGACGTCACAAACAAAAAGCGCCCAATGGATTAAAATATGCTATCTTGTGGCCTAATTATAATCCATTCATTGATTATTGCTATGATATTGATATTCCGATATATCATTCAACTGTTTTGTCAAAAGCATTAGGTGTTCGCAAAGTATATATTCTTGATGAAGGTTGTAACATTTCCGGGAGTATGAAAGATTATTTAGTCAAAAAAACCATTCAGCTGGCAGAAAAAAAAAATATATCAATTTTTAATATCGCCTCTTCAGGTAATCATGCCTTATCTTTAGCAAATCAGACCCAGATGCATGGCTATTCTTCACTGATTTTTGTGCCGGCATCCAGTTTTAAAATTAAACATCTGTCTACTTTTGATAATACGCTCGTCATTGCCCTTAAAGACGCAACATATGAAGATGTATATCGCCTTTCCAATCAGATCAACGTATCCGAAATATTTAACGCCAATGTCAGTAATGAGCTACTCATAACAGGTTTTCAACCAGTTGCCAGACAAATATGCGCCCTGTCGCCTTTACCTTCACATATTTTAGCAGGCGTTGGGAATGGAACATATTTGTCAGGATTAGCATGGAGTTTTCAACATACTCTCGCGAAATTACCCAAAATTGTTCCAGTTGGAATGAAAGGTGCTTTTCCTTTTGAAAACGCAGTGAATGAAAATATAAACATTTATAAATATCGCATGCTAGGTGAAAATAAAAAGCAAATTGATGAAGCTCCTGGTTCTATTGCGCTTGAAAGTTATAACATGCCCCAATTGTTTCATGCTTTGAAACTATCAGATGGATTTCCTTTAGGGGGATTAAAAAACAGCGATTTGCGTAATGCATATTCACTATTGATGAATGATGAGACCCTTATGAGAAACTGTGTAATCCCCGAACCTACTGGTATTATGGGGCTTGCAGCTGCTATAAAGCATAAACAAAAGTTTTCAGGTGATGATATACTTCTTATTTCATTTACAGGGCATGCATTCACAAACATTGACAGCGTTAAACGACTTGTACCTGAAATGAAGCAGTATTTAAATTTAAAACTTCCTTATAAAAAAAATAAACTATTCAAGATGGATAGTAAAATATGTCAAAATATAATCTACATGCATAAAAATATTAGACATGAAGACCTTAATCGAATAATTCAAAACTGGATAAATACTATTTAATGAATCATATCAATTGTTTGCCAATCAATATCAAGGGGTATACATCTTGGGATAAATTTGATCCTTGCGCATATGTTTGCCAAAATTATCAGAGAATGATGCCAGAAGATCACCAAATAATATCTATTATATCGAATGAATTACGCTGTATGGATATTCCACTTAACCACTTTAATATTGTAGGGGATATTGGAACAGGTCCAAATCTTTATCCTGGAATGCTGATCGCCCCATATGTTTCTGAAACCGGCCATATTGAATTCATCGAACCTGCATTACCCAATAGAAATTATTTAATCAAAATATTCAACAACTCATCTGTATATGATCATGTATTATTAAAAAAAAACTGGTGCAAATATGAATCCGAAATAATTGGATTATGTGGTAATATCTATAAAAATGCCTTAAAGAGGCTTCATCATTTGGTCAAAATAAAAAATGGCAGTATTTATGATTTACCAGGGAATAAATATGAATTTGTCAGTTCCTATTTTGTAGCAGAATCTATATCTGATAGCTATGATCAATTTCTGTTCGCGCTAAAAAAAATTGTTAACAGTGCAGTTAAGGGGGGGATAATTGTTACAACTCATATGTTACATTCTGAAGGTTATCAGGCTGGAAAAAATACAAAATTTCCAGCGGTTAAAATATCCCTTGATCAATTAGAGGAATCTTTGATAAAAACAGGATTAAATCAAGCGAATTTCAAAATATGGAATATTTCAACGAAGGAACCAGCGGAAAAAGTTCGTGAAGGTTATCAAGGAATGGCTGTTGTTCTCGCTGTAAAACAATTCTCAACAGATAAAATATTTGTTGAATAAATTGAGAAATTTTCTGATTGAAATTGGGCATATGTACCTGGCAGCGCCTGGAACGAGCAACACCAATTTTTTTAAAGTCAAGACAATAAACGAAAACATCAATATAGAGGAGGCCCCAGCATGGGATTTTTTAGATTATTACATGTATTCATGATAGGTTGTATCATCTGTGTCAATTTTTCAGTGGTGAATGCACAGAAGTTTTCAAACCTTCCGACAACAAATGAGGGAAAAAAATGGCGGATCGCATATTTTGAAGGTGGTCAATATAAAGTATACCAGACAATGCTATACTACACCATTAAAGGTTTTATGGATCTTAATTGGATTGAGAAAAAAAAGATTCCGAAACAAGCCGGTGAACAAACAGATCAATTTTGGAAATGGTGCTCACAAAATATTAAGAGTAAATATATTGAATTTGTCAGTGACGCACATTACACAGCGCAATGGGATGACAAAATAACCTCTCAATTAAAAAATAAAGTTATTGAGCGTGTTAATCAAAAAAAAGATATTGATTTGATTATCGCTATGGGTACGGTTGCAGGACTCAGTTTTGCCAATAATGAACATCATATCCCAACAATTGTTATTAATGCAAGTGATGCTGTTGGTGCCAAGATCATAAAAAGTGTTGAAGATTCTGGATACGATCATGTAAACGCACATGTGGATCCACTACGCTACGAACGTCAAGTAAGGCTATTTCATGATATTATTGGATTTAAAAAACTTGGAATGATTTATGAAAATACAGTTATTGGAAGAAGTTATGCGGCAGTTGATAATGTATTGAATGTTTCTAAAGAAAGAGGTTTTGAAGTGGTGACCTGCTATGCCCAGGCTGATAATCCTGATTTCAAATTGGCTGAACAGGATTATTTTAGATGCTTAAATAAGATTGCTAATGAAATTGATGCCATGTATATTACATCAAGTAATGGCGTTAGAGAAGATACGAGACCCAAAATTATAAAAATACTTAATCAAAACAAAATACCTTCATTCTCTCAAATGGGTTCGTTTGAAGTAAAAGATGGATTTCTATTAAGTATTTCCCAGAAAAGTTATAAATATGTTGGGCTTTTTCATGCTGACACAATGGCCAAAATTTTTAATGGCGCAAAACCACGACAATTACCACAATTATATGAGGAACCACCTAAAATTGCAATTAATTTAAAAACAGCTGAAATTATTGGATACGCACCACCGGTTCATATTCTTGCTGCAGCTGATGAAATATTTCAATCCATAAAATAATAAGGAATTCTTGAAAAATATGTTTCCCATTCTAAAAAATGTTCATCGGGGGATATATCGTCGTAAAGGAATATTTTATGTTTTGTATGTTACCCAGTGATGAAAAACTTTTCTCCCCCTTTTTTATTCATAAAAAAATGCTTGATGATAATGTTAAAGCAAAAGCATACTATGATGCAATATATAACACTGTAAAAAAAAATGATATTGTTCTTGAAATTGGAACAGGCACAGGTATTTTAGCTTTTTGGGCGATTCAGGCTGGCGCATCAAAAGTATATGCGATTGAGGCGCAGCGCATCATTAGAATTGCCCAAAAGTTAGCAAGATTAAATAATTTATCAGATAAAATAATATGGTTTAATGACCTATCTTACAATGTTCAATTGCCAGAAAAATGTGATGTGCTTATTACTGAAACATTAGGAAATTTTGGTATCGATGAAAATATACTGAATATTATAATTGATGCAAAAAATCGTCTATTGGTTTCCAGTCCAAAAATTGTACCATCAATGATTGATTTATTCATTTGCCCGATTGAAAATATGGATATATATTCTTCGATCACTTTTACCCAGGATAATATTTGCGCAAAAGACTTTCACTATGATTATTTTGAAGATCTTTTACTGAATACTTCATATGTTGAATATCTTTCTGAAAACGCCTTCCTCTCCATACCTAAAAAAATCTGTTCAATCGATCTTATGGCAATCAAAAAAACACATTTTAAATGCAAGAAAAAGTTCAATGTACACAAAGATGGAATTTTACATGGTTTTGGTGGATGGTTTACGTCATTATTATCTGAAAAAATAGTATTAGGGAATGAAGTCAATAATGAACAAACACATTGGCGACAGGCTTTTTTTCCAGTTAAAAAACCTGTTATTGTCAAAAAAAATGACTCAATTGAATTTGGTTTTAATACCTTTGTAGAAAACAAAACCATCGTTTTTGAATGGAATTGTGCAATAAAGAATAATGACAACGACATTCACTATTGCCACTCAACTTACGCATCACAGAAAGATCTTTATGCATAAGTTGTCATCGCCGAAAATAATCACCCCAC
>Ga0272440_1001288_pt1 | contig 20828 bp, 12 predicted proteins | sample SSMMMBAug17_FD_192440 | JGI IMG/M metagenome (GOLD analysis project Ga0272440, IMG submission 192440) | Marine sediment archaeal communities from Little Sippewissett salt marsh, Falmouth, MA, United States - SSM-MMB-Aug17 | ecosystem: Environmental > Aquatic > Marine > Wetlands > Sediment ...
TATCAGACAACAGGTGAAAAACAATTGCTCTAAAACGATCATTAGTTAGTATTAGCATTCGCTTTAAAAGAGCCACAAAAGATTGCTTGTTAACTTTTAAACGTGTTTCAATTTCTTCAGGAATAACTTCATTGTAATCTGGAAAATCGCCTTCAAGTAACCTTGAGACAATTGTTTCCTCATCTTTTTTTGCTATAAAATTATTTTCACGAAAACCAATTTCAACCTTCCCCCCTATTTCGAGCAATTTAACCAGGTCAGACATACCTTTTTTAGATAGAATAACACCTTTTTTCATTGGAATATTCATGCTTATTTCATAATTACGATCAACTTTTATAAGACGATTTCCATCTGTTGCAACCATGCGAATAATATTTTTTTCATCTTCAATTATTTCTAGATATAAGCCTATCAGGTGAGCCCGGTCATCATCAGGAATGCCAGAAACAAGTGTTTTATCAATCATATCCTTAAGTGTCAGAGCATCAAGTTCATAAAAAACAAGATCTTCAATATTTGTCAAAATAGTAAATTCATCAGGATCTGTACAAAGGATATGGTATTCTGCTTTAGTAACATTATCTGATGCTGATATTTTAAGCATTCTACCTTCAACTGTTTCCAATTGTATGAAATCACTTGGAAAATCTTTTATAATTTCAAATAATTTTTTTGAAAGAACAGATACCTGTCCTTCAGTTTCAACGTCTGCAGAATAAAAGCCCTCAAAACCTGTTTCAAGGTCTGTGGCATAAACTGAAACGTTCACTCCATGTGTCCTTATAAGAACAGATGATGTTATAGGGAAATCTGTCTTTCTGTTTGTGATTCCCTGAATTTTTGAAACACCTTTTACCAACACAGTTTTTTCAATAACAAATTTCATAATAATATTCCTAATTTTAATTAAATGCTTTTGTTTGCCAAATTATCAGGCATGGATAATTACAAAAAAAATATTTAAACAATTTATCAAATAAAATTTTATATTATTGGTAAAACGAATATATTTACGCTTTTTATTTATAAAGATCAATATAAATCTTGTATAGATTTCCAGAATTTTTATGGAGACGTGTTGATTGGTTATATGAATTTAATATTCGTCCAAAAAATGGAATACCTATTTGGGATTCACCACAAACCAAAAACTATCTTCAAAGAATTGAATGAAATTTTTGTAATGGATTGTTGAAATCTCAGTGGTCATAATTTTTTGGATGGGTGCAGTACATTTAAGTCTGATGGAGATAATTTATAATAATTTTTTTTAGCATGTATCAATTATTAGTTACATGCAGGGTTAAATAGAGTATATAAATCCTTCAATGGTTTTGTATTTCAGTTTTAATTATATCAATTAATATATTCATCTGGAGTTATGTAATGAAAAAATCACCACCAGTTCGTCCTTGCACAAAAATATTATAAGTGGAAGCAAATAACAGTAAAAGCATATAAGGATGATATAAGGTATACCAATAAATAAAATCATGAATTTAATGATTTTATTTCTTATTAATAGACATAAACACTTAAACTTAAAGGAGATTAGAGAGATGCTTAATTTTGATTTAAGTGAAACAAAAGCTGGAGAAGAATTGCTATAAATTGGACGAGAAGAAGGAGAGTTAAAAGGTGTATTAAAAGGAAAAATTGATATTATAGAAAACATGCTAAATGCTAATTTTGACAGGGAATCAATACATAATATTACTGGAGTTGATAATCGTAAATTTGAAGAAATTAAAACCAAATTTCAGCAGATTCAAATAGCACCTGTGATTGCTGCACAATCCTTGTCTGATAATCATATGTCATATTCTAAAACGACGGATTAATAGACATTTTTTTTTAAAATCCAAACCCTACGACAGTTAAATCATCTTGAATATCATTTTCTCCGCGATATTCATCAAAAACATGATTTAGTTTTTCCCTTTGCGTCACTAAAAAAATCTTTGCATATTTGATTAAAATATTAATATTTGCATTCATATTAAATATTTGATAATATAATGTTTATTTCATGAAGTACCTAATTGATACAATAAAACCTAATCGGTGATATATTCTGAATCAAAAATAAATTGGCACATCTTCAGTGGCATTACCAGAGTTATTGATTTAATTGATTAATTGATCAAGAATAGACCAGTAATACTTTAATTTTAAAGAAAACTAATAAAAGAATGAAAAAAATATTTTTTTTAACATGGTTACACAGATTCGCTCCAACACTGTTCTTAATGGTTCTTTTAATAATATTTTTCTTTTTCTTATTTATGAATAACATCCTGTATATCATTTATCCAGGACATGCTGGTGTTAAATGGAGCATTCTTCATGGAACTCGGATAAATTATGTTTATCCAGAAGGGATTCACCTGGTCTGGCCCGCAAATAAGATGTATATTTATGATGTCAGAATTCAGGAAATTTCAAAAGAATTGGAAGTATTGTCCAAAAAAGGATTACAGGTACACCTGCTGTTTTCTATTCGTTTTAGACCCAAGTATGAATTTTTAGGATTACTGCATCAGAATATTGGCATGGATTATCCCAACAAGGTAATTCTACCTGAAATTGAATCTGTGCTGAGAGAAACCATAGGAACTCTCAGTTCAGACGAAATATACACATCCGGTCGGCAGATAATTTCCGAAGCTATTAATGAAGCCATCGAACAACTTCATCAACGATATATCCTTGTTGACGATGTTTTGATTCGAAAAATTATCTTACCAGATATTGTGGCCAACGCTATCAAATTCAAAATTGAACAAAAACACCTGGTTGAAGCCCATGAGTATATTGTTCAAAAAGAAGAGAAAGAAGCTCATAGAAAATCAGTTGAAGCACAGGGGATAAAAAATAAATATCAGATTATTCTTCAGGCCTTACAGGATAAAAAAATTCTACAATGGGAAGGAATTCAGGCAACCAAAGATATTTCAAAATCTGAAAATGCAAAAGTTATAATTATTGGGGATAAAGATGGACTTCCCATTATTTTTAATTCTTCAAAATAAACCTATGATATACCGAACAACACTAGTTATAATGATCCTGTTATCTTTTGCTTGTGATATTCGTCAGTCTGTAAATGATACCCGGAAAAAATATATGACGCAGTTTTCAGATGATCTGCAGATTGCCATAGTGTCATCATCTGATATGAAAAAGGGTTTTCTTGAGGGTATTCAGATTGCCATTGATCGCGTCAATGAATATGGAATATTGGGAAAAAAAATCTATCCGGTCTTTTATGACGATGATGGTGACTTTCGTAAAGCGCAGTCCATTGCTGAAAAGCTGGCAAAAAATAAAAAAATTATGGCGGTTATCGGTCATAATCATTCTGAAATTGCAACTGCCACATCCATTACCTATGAGAAAGCTGGTATTATTTTTATAAGCCCTGGTGCAACAAAGCCTGACCTTCTTCAAAATCAATTTAAATATGTGTTCAGCAATACACCATCCAGTGAGCAAATGTTAAGCCGAATGCTGGAATATGCCAGAAACCACCAATTGCAAAAAATTGCAATGGTTTATGATATCAACAATGAAATGACACAACTTGCAAATTACTTCATGACAAAAGCCCAAAAATACAACTGTCAGATTGTCGGCAGTCGATCATACATGTCTTTAACTACCAATTTTAAAAATATTATCAACGAGTTGAAAAAAAATACAGCTTTTGATGCTTTATTTATTTCTGGTAAGTTACCAAATGCCGCAATCTTTATTAAGCAGGCAAGAAAAATGGGGATTAATCAGCCATTTATAGCAACCAATTATTTGAATTCATCAAAACTATTCCAGGTTGCTGAAACTTATGCATATGATGTTGTTGTGCCAACCTACTTTGATCCCCTTCTGGCTCTAAGCCCCAACAGGACATTTGTCAACCTGTTCAATCAGAAAACAGGTAACTCACCTGATGAACTGTCGGCATCAGCCTATGATGCTATTTTTCTTCTGGTTCATGCCATTGAACAAAGTGGATCATTTATTCCTGATGAAGTAGCAACATCCATGCATTTAATCCAAAATTGGTACGGTGCATGTGGTAAAATTTCAATAAATTCTAATGGTGGCATTTCAGATAAAGTTATTTTTGCTAAAAAGTCTACTGCTGATAATTTCATTTATACTGAAAGGCAATTATTGGGAAAAGTTAATATTTTTGAGACTATTAAGGATTTTACATTAAGAATTCCCATTGAACAAAGAATACAGACAATTGATCCCGGACTTATCTATAATTCGACATCCATTGATATTGTTGAACAACTCTTTTTAGGTCTTACCGATTTTGATCCTAAAACTTATAAACCTGTTCCTGAGCTTGCAACCAGCTGGACTGTCAATTCAGACTTAACTTCATATACATTTACTTTGCGTAAAAATGTTTTTTGGACAGACAACACAAAAGTAACAGCTCATGATATTCAATGGGCAATACTCAGGAATTTACATTCAGAAACTCAATCACCTTATAAGTCTACCTTGTTTATTTTAAAAAATGCCAGATCGTATAACGATGGCAATATTGCGGATGTATCGGAAATAGGTATCAAAGTTATCAATGACTACAAAATCTCATTTCAACTGGAAAAACCAGCACCATATTTCCCATCTATGGCTGGATTGTGTGTTTTCAGACCCCTACCAAGGCATACCATTAAGAAATATCATGATACCTGGACTGACGTTGATCACATTGTTTCCAATGGGTCCTATAAATTGGCTGCCTGGGAAGAAAGTCTGATGATGGTTTTGCGAAAAAATGAGGCATATTTTGATGCAAAGCAAGTATCTATCCCTGAAGTTCGATATTTGCTGGTTTCTGATGAACGATTGGGGATAGAAATGTATCAATCTGGAGAAATTGATATAATGGGCGGCTATTATTTAAAAATTCCCACTGATTGGATTTATGATTTATCAATGAATCCATCTTATAAAAATCAGTATTTTAAAAAAGAAATTTTTTGTTCATACGCCTTTGCTTTTAATACAATCCAATATCCAATGGACAACCTGTATGTCAGAAAAGCTATTAATGCAGCAATCGATAGAGGCCGAATCAATCAATATCTTTTAAAAGGTAAGCAAACAGCAGCCAACAACTTTACGCCTCAGCTTGATTATTGTTCTCAAGACCAGGAAACATTCAATTCAAAGGCAGCCAAAAAATGGTTGTCAAAAGCGGGTTTTCCAGATGGCAAAGGATTTCCAGAAATAATCATTGCATTTAATCAGTCTGATCGGCATGAGACGATTGCCAGAGGGGTTAAAGACTGTTTGATGTATTATTTAAACATCAAGGCAAAACTATTGCCTTTAAAATGGGAAAAATACCTTGACAGTATTACATCTGACAATGACTGGCATTTGATTCGTTATGGTTGGTGTTCCGACTATCCAGATCCTAACAACTGGCTTAATGAGCATTTTCATCCCAAAAATAAAGAAAATGTCGTTCGTTGGCAGAACAAAGAATTTTTGCAAATTATGAATATTGTAGACCATACCAAAAACTTTTCAAAACGGATGAGTTATTACTGTCAGGCAGAAAAAGTTTTGTGCCAGAAAGCCTGTGCCATTGCGCCCATGTATTTTGAAAGCTCTCATTATCTTGTTCATCCGAGAATGAAAGGCTGGTATCATATGCCCTTGGGTGGACAGCATATTCGTAATTGGTCATTTCAAAAATAAACTTATTTTGGTAAACATCATAAAGGAACTTTATGAAAAAAAATGTTATCGGTATATTCCTTTTTATACTAATACTGACTAGTCTTGGAATTGTCTTTTATCAACAAAAGTATTTGAAAAAAGACCTTGTCATTGCAGCAGTATTGATGGGTGGAGAATATAACGTAATCAGTAAAGACATGATGTCAGGTATCAATCTTTACCTGGACCAGGTTAATAAAAATGGGGGGATAAATGGACAGAAAGTAAAACTGGATATCTATGATGACAAGGGGGACAGAAACACGGCAATAAAAGTTGCAATGGAAATTGTAAAACAAAACAGAGCGTTACTTGTTCTGGGGCATTATTTCAGTACAACATCTCTTGCTGCTGGCAAAGTGTATCTAAATGAAAGCATTCCAGCTATTACAGGCTCAGCAACATCAGAAAATGTAACACATAAAAATGAGTGGTTCTTTAGTGTCGTACCCAATAATATATTTCAGGGAGAATTCATTGCCAGCTATATTTATTCATCATTGGGACATAAATATTGCAGACTTATTTATGATTCTGATGAATATGGACAGTCTCTTTATAACAGTTTTTCATCAAAAGCCAACGTACTGGGTCTGGATATCAAGAATGTCTGGCATTTTAATACAAAAACTTCAGAGTGTTCGTCTCAAATAAATAAAATTATCAGTGAGTTGAGATCTATCCCTGATCCAGGAATTATATTTTTGGCAACTCATAACAGAGAAGGTGCCAGGTTTGTAGCATCCATAAAATATCCAGGTTCTAAAAGTCAGATTATCGGACCAGACTCTTTTTCAACCAATGCATTTCTACAAGAACTTATGAAGTACCCTCAGGAAAAAGCGAAACCAGGTTATTATTCTGACAATATTTATTCAGTAACCCCATTTCTTGCTGACTTTATCAATGATCATAACCAAAATTTTATAGCGGAATATACCAAAAAGTATCAAAAAAAACCCACCTGGATTTCTGCATGTTATTATGATGCCACCCAGATGGCATTAAAAGCTATGCAAAATGTTGATGGTTCTGAAAAAATTAGAGATGCAAGAATTCTCATCCGCGAGGAACTAAAACATAAATATAATCTTAAAAAATCTGTAAAGGGAGTTTGTGGCCCATTATTTTTTGATGAGGAAAGAAATGTTCAGTTTCCATTAATGGTTACAGTTTATAAAAATCAAAACCTTGTGCCCAATTATTCTCAATATCATATTCAGACGAACGTCATGCAAGATCAAAAGGCTTTTAAAAAAATATTGAATAATCAATTAAAAACATCCGGTAACATTGTCATGAATAGTACACGTAATGTTTTTGTAGGAATTCACGTAAACAAAATTGAGATTATTGATATTTTTAGAGGTCAGTACCAAATGGATTTTTTTCTGTGGTTCAGGTTTCAAGGTGAATTTGATGACACCAATATTGTTTTTTTAAATGCGCTAAACCCCATTGACTTAAACCATGCAAAAGCAGTATACAAAGAAGATGATATTATGACGCGAGTATATCATCTTAAGGGACAATTCAAATCAACTCTGGATTATAAAAACTGCCCTTTTGAAAAATATGATCTGTCTATTCAGTTTAGACATGTGGATCATACAGTTGAAACTACAGTTTATATTCCTGATAAAGTCAATGAGTCATTTATCAATACCCTACTTCAAATCGATAAAAATAAAGCCATTGATATATCATCAGAATGGAAGATTTGTGATTCATTTCTTTATAATGGAGTTCTCTCCTATGAATCATCTTTGGGAATTCCAATAAAATATCACTTAAAACGCCCTGAAGTCTATTCGACTGCTAATGCTGTTGTCAGAATAAAAAGAGCCAACAATGCTTATGCAATTAAATTATTATCTCCAGCTGCAGTACTTTTACTCTTTTTAATATTTCTTAGTTTAACACCATTATCAAATCTATCTGTTTATATCTATTCATTGATATCTATAATTGCCATTTCAGGTTTCTTTTTAATTCATTCATTTTTGTTTTTCGAACTTCAGTATTTCAATTTTGGGCAATACGTGTACCTGTCAATAATGATTGGAACATGTTCTGGATTAATTGTTGGTTTACTGACACTTTATTTTAAAGATAAAAAACAAATAAAACATACTCTTATCATTATATCTCGAATACTCATTTTTATTATTATATCTGGCATGTTGTTTAATTTTTACATGTCATCAGAAAAAATTGACTCAAGCAGAAGAGTAACGCACATATACAAAAAATCTCAAGAATAGTGTGAATTGAAAAATTTACTATCTCATAAATAAGAAATCGAGCAGGATGAATGTTTAAATTTTTATTTTATGCAAATAATCAATTGGAATTTCGGCCAGCCGTCGCGCTGATAATGTCTATTATTGCAGGTTTTTCTGAATCTACATTGGTATTGGTTATCAATAATGCTGCACAATACGTTATTAAGGATAATATCCCTTCAGCTTTGAAAATGATTCCACTCTTTTTATTGATATTCATTACATTATTCATTTTAAAACGTCAGTCGCTTCAGTTATGTGTCCGACTTGTTGAAGAAAATTTGGAAATATACCGCAACAAGATTGCCAATCAGTTGCGTCAATCTCCCTTGTTAAAAGTGGAACAGATACACCAGGGCGAAATTTATACCAAACTTTCAATAGATACGAAAAAGATATCTAGAGCATCAGTGTCGTTAATTCTGCTCATTCAATCTTCCATAACCATTGTTCTTATCATTATATACATGTTTAATATCTCTTTTTTAGGCACTTGTATATTTTTACTCTATATTGTATTTGCATATTTTTTCTTCCAACTTCATTATCAGTCTTTAGTAAAGACAATGGATCAAATGACCGGCAAAGAAACAGAATTATTTGATAAAGTAGGCCATATTTTTGATGGTTTCAAAGAACTGAAAATGGATATAGACAAAAATGAAGATTTCTTTCATCATCATCTTAAACCACTCAGTGCACAGGTCAAAGACTTACGCAAACAGATTGGTAAACGAATTGTGGGATTATATGGAGTAAACTATTACCTTATGTATTATATCACCTTTGGCACGATTGTTTTCGCTCTACCTCAGGATTACAGTGTTGCCTTGCGGTTTAAAATATTTGTCATGGCTGCTTTTATGGCTGAGCCAATCAAAGTATTCTTAAAAGCAATTCCAGAACTATTTGCATCATTGGTTTCTATTGAACGTTTGAATACACTGGTACAAAAATTTCAACTGTCTGTACCTGTTAGAGACTTTATCTCAAAACAGGACACACCTTTTTTAAAACCAGTCAATGAAATTAAACTTGAATCCCTTGGATTTAAATATAAGAACAATGATGGTGGCGCTGAATTTGAGATCGGTCCCATCAGTTTGAATATTCAAGTTTCAAATATCATTTTTTTTGTGGGTGGAAATGGCAGTGGCAAATCAACACTCTTAAAAGTCCTGACAGGCTTGTATCCAATGAATAATGGAACCATTTTTTTTGATGGAAAAAGAATTGATATTATGCAATATCGACATTTATTTTCAGCAGTTTTTTCAGATTGTTATTTATTTGATGGCATGTATGGCCTTAAAAATATTAACGACCAGAAAGTCAATGATTTGCTTCAACTTATGGAAATTGAGCGACAGGTTAAATGGCAAGATCAGAAATTCCAGTTTACTGGTCTTTCCACTGGTCAAAAAAAACGCCTGGCACTTGTTTATTTAATGCTTGAAGATTCCCCCATTTATATTTTGGATGAATGGGCTGCTGAGCAGGACCCATTGTTTAAAAAAAAATTTTATACCCACATTTTACCTCTTCTGAAACAAGATGGTAAAACCATTATAGCTGCAACTCATGATGATCAATATTTCCATGTTGCTGATCAGCTTGTAAAATTGCACTACGGCCAAATCGTGAATGAGTGAGTTATGATTAAACTAATATTGGAAAAATACTCAAAGTCTATCCGAAATTATTTACTATGGTCCGCGTCTTTTTATCTTATTGATCTGGTGATTATTGTTCTGCTGATTCATGTTCTGGTTCATATTCTTCCAGAATCACCACCTATCAGATATAAAATTATTTTATTTACTGCATTAATTCTATTTTATTCTGTCTATACTTATTCACAAAAAAAAGGGGTAGACATTTCAGAAGATATTCTTTGTGAAATTCGAGAAAAAATCATTGAGGATATGAGAAGCTGTGACTTACAATCATTTGAAAAAGTAGATAAAACAACAGGTTATAATGCAATAACGCTGGAAACGCAAATCCTGGCCGATTGTTTTTCACACATTTTACACCTGATTGAGGCTAGCTTTTTTTTAGTAACAACAATCAGTATAATTTTAATTATATCTCCTGTATCATTTTGGTTTGTAACAGGGGTTATCTTTTTTACAACTTACATATACAGCTTTTTCATTTACAAAGCAAACAAGCTGGTTCATGAAGCCAGACAAAAAGAACGAGAATTATTCAGTGCAACACGTGATATTATTGATGGCTTTAAATTATTAAAAATTAATGATCAAAAAAATGATGATTTTTATCATCAATGCTTAACAGTCAAGACCTCTGATACCCGAAAATTAAGAATCAAAGCAGAAAATATGCTGCTAAAAAGTAATGTTTATTCAACTATTTTTGAGTATGGTATTTTTATTCCAATTATTTTTATTTTACCCTGTATGGGAGCGATAAAGCCCGATGCCATGATGGCTGTAATTACATTAATATTGCTTATTCCTTTTGGTTATATCAAAAATAATATTCCATTTCTAATCAGAGGAGTTGTCTCTATTGAGCGGTTAATAATGCTAGAAAAAACATTGAAACAATTCAAAAAAGAAAAGGCTGTTGATTTAAAGGCACCTAAAATTAAATTATTTAAAGAGATACAATACAGTAATATGTGTTATAATTATCAGGAAAATTTTGATTTTTCCCTTGAAAATATATCTTTTTGTGTTCACCCTAATGAAATAATATTTATAAGGGGGGGGAATGGCAGTGGAAAAACAACCTTATTAAAAGTGATAACCGGTCTATACAATCTAACCTCTGGAATGGTATCAATTGATGGAAAAAAAGTTGATATTACCCATTATCGATATTTATTTTCAACCATTTTTACTGATTTTCATTTATTTGATCGACTATATGGATTGCCCAATGACATTGACCAGAAAAGAATGAATCATTTATTGAAAATTATGGACCTGGATCACAAACTGTCATATACAGATACTGGTTTTACAACGCTTGATTTATCATCAGGTCAAAAGAAAAGATTGGCTATGATTGTTTCATTGATGGAAGATAAACCAATATATATTTTTGATGAATGGGCGGCTGATCAAATGCCGAAGTTTAGAAACTACTTTTATCATGAATTATTGCCTGTTTTACGTCGCAAAGGAAAAAGTATTATTGCTGTCACCCATGATGATCAATTCTACGATGTGGCAGATCAAATAATTCAATTAGATTATGGTCGCGTGAAATGAAAAATAAAAATTACTCAAAAGACTTTTCAACTTGTATGATACAGTTTTCTATAATCGATACAATTGTATCGATTTCTGTTGGTTTAATAATCAAAGGAGGGGCTAAAATACAAAGATTTTCATAGGGTCGAACAATTAAACCTTCAATTTCACAAAATTTGTCTACTTTTCTAGCAAAGTCTATATCGCGTTTTGTGGCCATCCCTTTGTGTTTACCCAGTCGAAATTCAACACAAGCCATTAAATGCTTACCACGAACCTCACCAACACTATCGAAATGCTCCAAACTCTTGAGTTTTTTAATGAAATAGGGACCAACTTCTTTTACATGATGGCACAAATTTTCTCTTTCAATAATTTCTAAATTTTTTAATGCTGCTGCACAGGAGACAGGATGCCCTGAATAAGTGAAACCATTTGTAAAATAGGGCGTTTTTCCAGCACGATTTCCACTGATCTGTTCAAATAAGTTGTCGGAAATTAAAGTTGCACCCATTGGGATATAAGCCGATGTCAACCCCTTTGCCACAGTGATAATATCCGGTTTCAGATCAAATAATGCTTGTGAGGCAAATATTTCACCAAGGCGGCCAAATGCGGTAACAACCTCATCGCTAATGTAGAGAACATTGTATTGTCGGCAAATGTCTCGGACAGCACGATGATATTCAATTGAAGGTATAATAATACCGCCCGATGCCAGGATTGGTTCCGCAATAAAGCAGGCAACATTATTTGCACCTAGTTCTAATATTTTATTTTCAAGTTGTTGAGCTTGCTGCTGAAAGAATTCATCTTCAGTTCCCTCTCCGAACCTCAAATAATTCGGAGATGGCAAGTGATGGATGATATCCTCGATATAATGGAAATGAGTTTTGTCAACCTTTTTACCCGATAATGATGCTGTTAAATAAGTACTTCCATGATAGGCGTCCTCGCGCGAAATAATATTACACTTGTTATTTTGACCTTGGGATTTAAAAAAATAATGACTGAATCTTATAGCCGATTCAACAGCTCCTGAACCACTGCAACTAAAATGAACACGATTCAGATTAAATGGCGAAAGATTTGCAAGCAATTCAGCCAGTTCAATAGCAGGTTGAGAACTCACATCTCCAAAAGGAGTATAATAATCCAGGGTTCGAATCTGTTGAGCAATCGTATCAGCCATTTCCTCTCGTCCATGACCAATATTGACACACCACATACCGGCAATACCATCAATATAGGGTTTCCCCAATTCGTCATATATATAAATTCCTTTTGCTTTTGCCACTATCAGTTTTTTTTGTGTAGAAGAAACCGATAGATCTGCCCAGGGATGTATTAAGTGGCGGCAGTCAATGATTTGATTTTTGTTCACTATATCAGCCTTTCATAAAATTCGCCACGTAAACAATGGTTACTACTCATGGAACTGGCATAGGCACCTGCATTTATCAATGCGACCCAGTCACCTTCTTTCAAGATCGGCAAATCTCCTTCAAACCAGATATCATGTGCTTCATTAATATTTCCAACAATAGATTGCTTCATTATCTTACCTTCACGCTTACTACAAGGTAGTGGATAAAAGGGAAGGTTATAGAATACTGGCTCAGGAGCCAGGTTAAATCCACCATTCAAGTAAACAAAACATGTTTTTGATTTTACCTCAACTTCAACAACTTGCAGCGCAAGCAAACCAGCATCTTGAACCAAATAAGAGCCAGGTTCTACCTGCACCTGAATCCCTCGTTTTTCAGGAAAATATTCGTGCAAAGGTGCTGCCCAATCTGAAAGTTTTAAGGGAAGATCTCCTTTTTGAAAAGGAATTCCCAGTCCTCCTCCAAAATTGATTTCTCGAAGTTCACTAAAGTTATGACAGATTGAAGACAACTTTTCTACAATGCTTTGAAAAGTGTTGAGAGACGGATTTAAGTAGCCACAACCACTGTGGATATGTAATCGCTGAACAGGCAGTTTATATGTCTTACATAAATCGATTGCCGAATTGAGATCATCCAGATAAATACCGAATTTTGTAGCTTTTTTGCCACTGTAACGCAGTTTTTCATTATATCCCAGCAATATGGATAAATTAAGACGCAGCCCAATGTGATTGGCAAACTGACGCTCCCCAATATGCTTAATTGCGGATAAAGAGTCTGCATTAATTCGTAAGCCAGGTACCCTTTCAAGTACATTTAAGTCTGATGGAGATAATGCTGCAGAAGTGTAAGAGATGTCTTGTGGGGAAAAGCCGGCACTCAATGCGTGAAAAATTTCTCCTGGAGAACAAACATCAATACCTATTGAAAAATTCTCCTGCAAAAAAGTCAACAATGGTAAAAAACGATTGGCTTTCATTGCATAAAACGTTTTATAAGAGAGTCCTTTCAGAACTGTTTCCAACCTTTCAATATTGTTTCGTATTCTTGTTTTGAAATATAAAAAAACAGGCCTGTCATAGTAATGTATCTTTTCCTGGACCACATGGTGCTCAAAAGATAATCTCCCATCCTCATAATTTAACCCTTCACGTTGCCACCATTTATTCAGTGAGTTAGATTGGTTAATGTTTTCCAAAAAAGCTATCCCTTCTTCGCTAATTGCTTCAGAATTCCCTTTAATCCAGCTACGACATGATAACTTTTTGCAAGAGCAAGGAAACTGACGAAATAATTTTTTTTCAGTATGTGTATAATCAATTGTTAAGAATTCACCAATAGCAATATCGCAAAGAATCTCTAAAGTCAGATTTTTCATATTAAGTTGGCCGTTGGGTTCGCAGGAATGCAGTAGATAACCTACGAATTTTGTATCTAAAAAGTGACGATTTGCCCTGATTTCCACCGTATGTTGAGTTATTTTGTTAACAATTTGCCCTTTCAATTGATATATCTGACCTGCAGATACTGGGCTGCGACAAACGACACCAACGCCATTTTGATCGCACATATTTGTCTGTTTTATTTCAAAATCGGTTGGAGGATAGATTTCGTTTTTATCAAAAATCATAATTAAAACCTGTAATTGATTGGCTTCCTTCATATTGAAGGATGTTCAAATTTTTAAAATGTTTAATAAACAAGATTTATTCTTCTTTTATTACATGTTTCAGAAACAAGGTTTATTCTTCCTTTATTAAAGGAAGTTGCGCATTGATCATATTTACTCCTAGCATCGTATAAAAAAGTAACAGGGAACCATTCACTCCCATACCAAATAAAAGTACACCGGTTACACAGGTAAACCCTGATATATTATTTAATATTGTACTGTTCTTAATTCTGGATCTTAATTGATCAGAAGTCTGGAATAGGTAAGGTAAATAAGATAAATCTGATTTCATCAAAACGATTTCAGCTGCATCCATTGCAATTGTGGCGGCTCCATTTAATGAAATTGCGACATCCGCTTTTAGTAAGGCTACCGCATCATTAATGCCATCACCTATAAAACAGACTTTCCTGCCTTCTTTTTGCAAATTTTCAATAATTTTAGATTTATCTTCAGGTAAAGCCTCTGCATAATAATTTTTGATTCCTATTTTTTCAGCAAGATTTTGAGTCGGTTTTTGTTGATCACCAGATATTATATAAAGAGACAAACCTCTTTTATTAAATTGTTCAATCATTTCATGAACATTTTCTCGCAAAGAAGGCACGAGTTCAATTACTCCCATTAAATCTTTATTTCCCAAAGCCAGATAAACGAGTGAGTGGCCTTTTTCTGCACATTCAATTTCTAAAGGTTTTATTGATGAAACAATATTTACGCCTATTTTTTTCATGAAGCGTTGACTTCCTAAGAAAACAGTTTGAACTTGATCACTGATTTCAGGATCAATAAAATTGACACTAATTCCATATCCGATCTCATAATCTCCATCTTCCAGTGGGAAAATTTGTAAATTTTGTTGGGTAGCTGCTTGGGAAATAGCCTGCGCTATTGGATGTTTTTGTCTTTGTTCTGCAGTAGCCGCATATTCTAATATTTTTCTTTCACTAAATCCATTGCAGGCTACAATACGTTGTACATTTGGAACTGTTTTGGTGAGTGTTCCTGTTTTATCAAAAATAACTGTATCAATATGAACTAATCTTTCTAATGCTCTGCCATCTTTAATTAAAATACCATGTTTTGAAGCAACACGTAAATAGTTTAATAAGGTCAGTGGTGATCCTATGCGCATTTGATAACCAAATCCAGCATATGATAAGGCAATCGTCTTTACAGGCCCTAAAACAGGATAAACTACCATACTGGCAAGCATTGAAATGCCTGCCCCTTTTTCAACAATTCGTTCTCCATTGGACTGAACATGGTTTTTGGAAGAAGCGGTCTTTTTTAAAATTTTGACAACCTGTCCAGTTACCGCATCCTGTCCCTTTTTTTCTACTTGAATATGTAACCAACCCGAAAGCAAAATTGTAGATGTATAAACTGGATCACCATTGTTTTTTTCAACTGGTTGGGATTCACCAGTTAACATACACTGATCAACAGTTCCTTCTCCATCAATGATTTTACCATCAGCAGCAATGATTTCACCGGCTCGGACAACTAAAATATCACCTGTTTGTAATTGATGAAGATGAATTTCAAATTCAAGATCGTTCTTTAAAATCCAAACTTTATTAGGCAGTTTTCCAAAGATATTGCCCAGGTCAATCTGAGCGTTTTTTTCTGTTTTCAGAATTAATTTGCGAGCCGTAAAAAACATCGAAAACATCATAGACGCAGTGATAAGATTGCCAAGAAATAGCACCCCTGTAACGCTGATTAACTCATAAATCCCTAAAACAGATTTTTTTTGTTTAATTATAACATAATAAGATTGTTTTAAAAAATAGTAATAATTGTAGGATAATATCGGTATACTTACGAATCTTGCAGGGGGATAAACGAATCCTAAAACTGAGAATCCCAAAGCGATCAAGGATATATTTTGATAATGCGCAGCTTCTTTTTCTCCTTTGAGTATATCAGTATTTGTGGCTTTTGTTTGCAAACGATGGTCACATGAATTTTCTTCATCCTCTGATTGATGAGGAAGTAGTTTTTTTGTTTTTCGTTTTTTCCAACGAAACCACTCATATGCAACGATTTTTAGAGAAACGATAGCTACCATAAGTTCCCCTCTTTTGTCAGTTCTGTTTTTTTGAATTATTAAATTCAGGGGGTTGAGAAACTATATTTTTTTGTGTCGACAATTGCCTCTTTCAGAGTGTGTTTATCGACAGGCGTTGATCAGTATTGATACAAAAGTATTTGCAATATCATTAATCATCTCTCGGCTGTGTGAAGGCTCAGAATAACAAAAAGTAAGATGCATTTTATTTCTAAAAGTTGATACAAAAACATGTGGGTATCTAAAGACGCCTTGAGGTGATAGGGTATAAATATCTTCGAGTTCAATGTTTCCATAGTTTGATCTAATTTGAACTCTAAGGTTTGATATAGAAATCGAAACATCTACATCATTATCAGTTTGAAGTTGTTTAATCGTATATTCTTTTGCATTTTTAATCTCTGAAAAAAGTTCAGCAGGCTTGTTCATTCTGTCAGCAATCTGCTGTTTGGAATCACTGGCGATCTTCCAAAATAACTCATTTTGTTCTTGATTTTGAGAAGGAATATCATGATAAACAGTTATTCTTGAAACAAAAGAGTTCATAGTTATTGTTTTAGGGCTGTTTTTCAAATAGGGTCTCAAATTAACATAAACATAATAACTTATTGTATGATCTGTGATATTTGTCGCACTTTGGATTTTTTTCCCAAACGAAAGGCTCAATGCTGCATTTAATGTTCCTTGAATACTGACTTTATGCGATTTACTTGCTGTAATTATTTTTTGGGTCAAATTTTCGTTTAAACTTTTTTTGATGTAGCTGCTATAACGTTTTTTCAAAGGAACGTTTTGTTCAAAGGGAAGAGTTGCGAAATTTCGAGGAGTCTCATTGACCGGTGTTATCCCTGCTATTTCATCAGGTATAAATTCTTCAATTGGCAAAAGTTCAACCATGTTGGGAACAACTTCAAAGGGTTCATTCTCTTGTATTTTCTGATAGTAAGTGAATAGTTCTTCTAAAAACACTAAAATTGATATTCCATCCCCGATCCCATGATGGTAAATGAGCATCAAATGAATATGGTCTGTCGTGTTTACATTGCGAATAAGCACGACACGTATAAGTGCTTTGGAACTCTCAACTCGGGTATTCATTTGTTTGGTGATTTCTTCTTCAATGGATTCTGTGTTAATACAAATAACTGGGATAATTGCTTTTCCAGATTCAAATTGGCAATTATCATCTTTGTATACGATCCGGCTAGATAATCTGGGATGCAATTTTTGCAGAACAGATAATGATTGTTTGATAATCTCCGGGTTGATTTGTCCTTTTATTTTTACAACTCGTGATGAAAACCAACTACTATATTCTTCATTAAGAATGTCCCATGACTGTTCGTAGGAGTTGAGTTGGCGATTATAGTAATCTTTTTTTGTAAGTTTTTCGATCATTTCCTAAGTACTTTTTGTATTTTTTGCTTTCCTGGTAGCCCAAATGAGGGATGCAAGAATATCATGAATAGTTCTTGCGAAATTTTGCAACTAGTTACGTCATTTTTTTTCATACTCTCTTATAAGAAATATTCGTAACCGAAGAATATGTCAAGATATTTTTTCAATCGAAAATAGGGGAAAGCTCGTGCAGAAAGTAATATTTCTTCTTCGTTTACTATTCAAATAAAAATAAAAAAAACAAGTAAAACATATTGTAAACGTATGGCAAATTTTGAACAGAATCACATCTGGTATTTTTTAAGTCAATAAAAATATAAAAATCTATATTTTTATTAACTTAAAAAAGTGAGAGTACATTGGCAAGCTTCATGGCCTCTGCTTTTGCTTCAATAAAATCATATAAGTTTAGCTGTTTTCTTAATGGAGCTAATTGTTCAGGTTGAAGGTAATTTTCTAATTTTTTTAAATAAGGTGTTATGAAATCAGGATTGTGTTCTTCAAAAGCGACAATCATTTCTTTGAAAATTTGAGACAATTCTTTTATATTTAAATCTTTTTTTTTTGTATCTTTTTTATCATCTTTGATATTAATTTTTTGTATAGATTTATTTACTATTTTCATAGCAGACTTTAAAGATTTTAGATGTTTTTCTATTTCGTCTTTTTGATTTTTTTGAATTGCAGCATCTGTTTCCATGGATGCTTTATAAACATCGTAGACTGATAGGTTGCCTGATATTCCTTTTAGAGAATGAGCCAGAGACTGTGCTTTTTCATTCTCTTGATTTTTTATATATTGAGATATTTGTTCAGGGGCATCTTTAAATTTATTAGAGAAACTAATTAAAGCTCTTATATAAGTATCTTTATTCGTCCATGTTTTTAAACCTTTTTTTGTATCTATTCCATCAAGTTGAAATATATCATTACTTTTATCTGATTCTTTTTTTATTTCTAAATGTTTATTGTTTGAATTGCCGAACCAGGGAGTAATAACTTTTTCCATAGCTCTAAACAATTGATCAAAGTCAATAGGTTTTCCAACAACCATATCCATACCCGCTTTATAACATCTATCACGTTCTTCTTTCATAAGACTGGCAGTAAGTGCGATAATAGGAGTAGGTTCTTTTGATTCTTCTAATTCTTTTTGTCTAATTTGCCTGGTTGCCTCCAAACCATTCATTTGAGGCATGTGTACATCCATTAGTATTACATCTATTGTTTCCTTTTGAAATATGTCTAAAGCCTTAAGACCATCTCTGGCCACAATGACATTATGTCCTTTTTCTTCAAGGCGAATTTTTGCTAAAATGATATTTTCTTCAATATCTTCAGCCAAAAGAATTTTAAAGCATCTTTGAAGTTTAATCACAGAATCATCTTCATCAAGGCCAAAACATTCATATCCAATTTTCCGAACAGGTTTTTCTTTGGTGGCTTTCATATTAACTGTAAAATGAAACGTGCTGCCTTTTCCTTCATCACTTTCAACCCATATTTTTCCTCCCATAAGTTCTGATATTTGTCTGGATATTGTTGTTCCAAGCCCTGTTCCACCATATTTTCTTGTAGTTGATGCATCTGCCTGGGTAAAAGGATCAAATATTATATTCAATCTTTCTGGAGGAATGCCTATTCCTGTATCACTCACTGAAAAATGAATCATATCATTTTTATTTTCTAAATTTACACAAATATTAACCTCTCCTTTTTCAGTGAATTTTATTGCATTCCCAGCCAGATTAATAAGAATTTGTCTTAATTTACCAGAATCACCAACAACAATTTTAGGAACAGCTTTGTCTATTTTATAAGATAATGAAAGATTTTTCTTTTTAGCTGATATCTCTAACATACTAACAGTATCTATTATCATTTCATGCAAATCAAATGGTATATTGTCCAATTCTAACTTACCACTTTCCAGTTTGCTAAGGTCTAATATATCGTTTAACAATCCTAAAAGCTTTTCTGATGAGCTATAAGCTGAAGATAAATATTTCCGCTGCTTGTCTGAAATATAGGGATCATCAAGAACTAAAGATAAAAAGCCAAGTACTGAGTTCATAGGAGTTCTAATCTCATGACTCATATTTGCAAGAAATTGACTCTTGGATTTGTTTGCACTTTCAGCTTCTTCTCTTGCTTTTTTTGATTCTTCAACTAAGCGAACATTTTCAATTGCAGCCACAATATGCCCAGCAATAGTTTCAAGCAATTTAACTTCAGAAGAATTAAAAAAAATATTTTTATTTGTTAAAGTAACAGTAATAGAGCCAATAACTTTTCCTGGTTTTTTTAAAGGAACAACCATTAAAGAATGTACATTTCTGCTAATTATAAGACTACGAAGTGGTAGGGTTGAGGTATTTGTTTGTGCATTATTTATGATGATGGATTTGCCTTCTTTGCTTATTTTTTCAGCTAAAGGAGAATCAGGTAATACTATATTTACCATAGTATATTCGTCTTCATTTGATGAATAGCTGGCGACAATTTTCCACCTTTTTTTACTGAAATCAATTAAAGAGATTATTGCATGGCTCGAATTTAAAAGCTTACCAATTTCCTGAGTAACAATATCCAATGCTACATAAAGATCAGACGACATGGTAATGGTACGAGAAATTTTATTAAGAACAGCTAATTCATCAACACGTGCTTTTAAATCTTTATTTGCACTTAGAAGTGCTTTTTCTGTTCGTTTTAATTCATCTATATCAGTCGCAATAACCAGTTTAACAATTCTACCATCGATCCACTTAATTGCTTGATCATGAATTTGATACCAACGTTGATTTACTGTATTTTTATATTCCCATCGGTAAATACCAGTTGTTTTTCCATCTTTTATCAAGTGTTTATTTGTGCAGAATTTACAGGGATTGCTTTGGCCTGTTTGAATGTATTGCCAGCATGCTTTCCCTTCTACATCACCATAAATTTTTTTTGAAAACTCATTAAGGAACAAAACTTCATAAGAATTCATATCAACGACATATATAACAGATTCAATACTGTTCA
>Ga0272440_1001289_pt1 | contig 20814 bp, 12 predicted proteins | sample SSMMMBAug17_FD_192440 | JGI IMG/M metagenome (GOLD analysis project Ga0272440, IMG submission 192440) | Marine sediment archaeal communities from Little Sippewissett salt marsh, Falmouth, MA, United States - SSM-MMB-Aug17 | ecosystem: Environmental > Aquatic > Marine > Wetlands > Sediment ...
AGCTTTTCATGACATCTTCTGATTTAAAATACTTAGATAAGTTCTCAGGCTTCATTCTCATCATGACCATATCTTGAACCGATTTATACATTTGGTCTAATTCCTTTTTTGTAAATTCAAAATTATGCATTTCCTTCCCTCCTTTTCCTAATATAATTCTAAAAAAAGAAATAAAAAAATTGACAATATCATTTGACATATTATCATTTTGAGACATTTCTGTAACGTTTTTAATACTGTTTAGTATCACCTTTTTTTTGCTAGAAAACGCCTTAAACAGTTTATTATAAGGTTTATCCTCTAACTCATTTAATGAAATGATTGGAAAAATTCGCATGACAGGCGTTTTACTTTTTAGCACACCGGCAAGACGTGTTTGGTCATATCCAAATTGTTTCATGAATTTTTGTTGCGGCTTTTTTGATGATACAATAAAAGCCTCAAAATCCTTTTTTTTGAGTTTTTTATGGGATACTCTAAAAAAATAATGATAACCGCCAATCTGACAAAAGGTGTCATCATTTAAGGATTCGCTATATTTAAACTCAATTAGAATATACCTGGCCTTACTTTGCCGGATGCCATCTGGTAGCCATTTGAGTTGTTCTCTTGTCCATGTGTCGGTTTTATTTCGAATAATGACAACATCCGCTTCCGGCAATTCTTTCATGACAGCGTGTTCGGTTTCTACTTGCAGGCCTAATGGTTCCAATAAAAGTCTAAGAAACGTGCCAAACCATTTGTGCCAGAATATTTTTTGTTTTGATTGATTTTGTTTTTCCATGTTAATCGCCATGATCTGTCATAAAAAGACTCAGTTATTTCAAAACGTAAATGGCAACGAAGTTGGGGAAACACACGGATGAAAGTCGCCGAGCGAAGAAAAGGCAAAAAATTCTTGCCGCTGAAGTTATAAGAATTAACTGAACAAGCTTCGCCCAGGGACGCACAGCCATGCGTATCTATAAAATTCTATTGATAGCATCTTAAAAAATGTCCGACTGGAAATGCCCTCATTCGTTTCAATTGTTTAAATCAAAAAAATAGAAAATGCACAAGAGGTCAAATCCAACGCTTTAATGAATAAGCATAAATTATTTGAATTTTTTTTCTTATACAAGTGAAAAATTGCCAAAAAAAAGGGATTTTCACAGCAGTATATATGTTTTTGACCGCAAAAAAATAATAAAACAAACATGGTGCTTGCATTTTTCAGACATTTCATCTATGTATTTAATAATTATAAAACATCGTTGAATTCCAAGGAGAGTTAATTATGCCTGATCATTCAAAAACTATTGGGTTTGTCTTTTTTGTTATATTCATTATTGTCGGATACTGGTATCTGACACTAGAAACAATCCCCGAAGATTTAGTGGCCATCGTTGGCAATCAAAAAATATTTGTATCAGATATTGAAAAAGAAATCAAAAGAAGAGGGATACACCTTAAACATTTGGATAAACAAAAATTATTGGAAGATATGATATTAAGACATGCAATGATTGATCTGGCCTTAAAAACAAAAATAAATCAGCAACCAGATTTTATCAGAACATATCAAAATTTATTAATAGGGCAGTATAAAAAAAAATATCTCACACCACAAATTAATGGTGTTGATTTTACTGCTGATGAAATTCGTTCTCATTATACCAACAACATTGACAAATTTACACAGCCGGAAAAAGCGCGTTTAGCCATTATTTATATGAAAACCCATTCAACAATGAGCGACAAACGAAAACAAAAAATTATGGATCGTATGATAGAAGCACGCGAACAAGCGATAAATCAGCGTCATGGCCGGGGATTTGGGCCGATTGCAGTTCAATATTCTGAAGATCAGGTATCTCGGTATAAGGGAGGCGATATTGGATGGTTATATGAGAATCGCGCGTATCGATGGGACAAAAAAGTACTGAATGCGGGATTTGATTTGAAAAATATCAACGATATCAGCAAGATAATAACAACTGAAAAAGGTCTGTATATCGTTAAACTTTTGGATCGACGCCCATCTAAGGTACAACCATTTGAAAAGGTCAAAAGCCGGATTCGTCATAAACAAATTCTTGAAAAACGTAAAAAAGTTGAAAAGGACTTTGTTGATGATGTCAGGCAAAAGACACCGGTGACAATCTATCGTCATGCGTTTAATAAAATTGAAATCCCTGATAAGCATTCTGATAAAGAATTGCCTTTACCGACATTTTAATGATCTTAAAAAATATTTTTCACGATGAAAAAAAGAATCATGGTGGTATTCTTAGGAAATAATTAAAAAAAAATAAGCGTGTTTGTACTTATTAACCATTGATTTTATATTCTTTTTTTGTTTTATCGCATTTCTTGGTAACCGCATTTTGAATCATTCATTTTATATTTCACCCCTTGCATTTCAATCACACTGTATTATTATTTTTGTTAATTGTAAAATAAATGAATAACATTAATTAAGATAGAGTGTAATCAGTTTTTAAACTGCCAAACCTGGCTGATTTCACTCTAAGGAATTAAAGGAGAGGCAAATGGCAAATACAACTGAAACTTTTGAATTTAAAACAGAAGTACAACAATTACTTAATTTGATCATCAATTCTTTATACTCTAACAAAGAAATTTTTATACGAGAATTGATATCAAATGCATCAGATGCTATTGATAAAATCCGTTTTGAATCACAGAAAAATTCTGAAATTCTGGGAGAAGACACGGAATTCAAAATTAAAATTATTGCGGATAGCGACAATAAATCCTTAACAGTGACAGACAATGGCATCGGCATGACGCGGGATGAGCTTATTGAAAACATTGGAACGATTGCGCATAGTGGCACACAATCATTTCTTAAATTACTAAAAGAGAATAAGGAAGCCTTAACACCCGAAATGATTGGACAATTTGGTGTCGGTTTTTACAGTGCTTTTATGGTGGCAAAAGAAGTTAAAGTTCTTACCCGAAGCGCATCTTCAGACCAGGCCTGGGAATGGATTTCCAAAGGTGATGGCACGTATTCAATATCTGAAGCCACAAAAGAATCACGCGGTACTGAGGTGACTGTCTTTCTGAAAGAAAAAGAAGAAGAAGATATGGACTTTACACAAGATTGGTCCATACGATCTATTGTTAAAAGACATTCAGATTTTGTCAGCTATCCCATTACTATGGATGTTGAAAAAGAAGAACCCAAAGATGAAGATTCAGACAAGGGCGATGATGACAAAAAAGATGCTGAAATTCTCGGACCTGATGGCAAACCCGCTGATAAAGAGCCAGAAATTCTGGATCAGGATGGCAAACCCATTGAACAAAAGCCTAAAAAAATCATTGAAGAAGAAACGCTTAACTCCATGAAAGCCATCTGGGCGAGATCTAAAAACGAAGTCAAGGATGAAGAATATAAAGAATTCTATAAGCATCTGACCCATGACCCGGGAGAACCAATGGAATGGATTCACATGAAAATGGAAGGTGCGACTGAATATGATGCACTGCTTTATATTCCATCAATGCCACCATTCGATTTGTTCAATCGCGACAGAAAACATGGCGTGGACCTGTATTGCAAGCGCGTATTTATCATGCATGATTGCAAGGAATTAATGCCCGAGTATTTAAGATTTGTCAAAGGCGTTGTTGACTCTTCCGACCTGGATTTAAATGTGAGTCGTGAAATCTTACAGCAAAATCATATTGTTAGAAATATTAAAAAGAATATGGTTAAGAAAATTCTTGACACACTGTCATCTATGGATGATGAGAAATATCAGAAATTTTATGACAACTTTGGTGTTACTCTTAAGGAAGGCATTCATACAGACTGGGAAAATAAAGACAAAATTGCAGACTTGCTTCGATTCAAGACGACAAAATCTGAAGATAAGATGATATCGTTGAAAGATTATGTGGATCATATGCCATCAGATCAAAAAGATATTTATTATCTCACCGGTGAAAGAATTTCTACATTATTAAATAGTCCTGCTATTGAAAAATTGAAAGAAAAGAATTACGAAGTCTTGCTGATGGTTGATTATGTTGACGAATGGGTTGTGCAGTCCTTGACTGAATACAAAGGAAAGAAACTAAGAAGTGCAGAAAAAGGTGACCTGGAAATTGATAAAGTTGATGATGAAAAGAAGAAAGAATTCTCTGATCTTTTTGAGCATATTAAAAAGACCCTGGATAACCAGATTAAGGATGTCAAACCTTCTGTTCGATTAAAAGACTCTGTATCCTGTCTTGCAGGTGATGAATACGATATGAGTTCATATATGGAAAAGATAATGAAGTCTGCCGGACATGATGTTCCGCATAGCAAGCGAATTTTGGAAATAAATATGGATCATCCGGTTACCGAAAAATTGAATGAAATGTTCAAGGCCAATAACGAAGATAAAAGAATAAAGGAATATATTCAAATCATATTTGATATGGCAGTTATTGGTGAAGGCGGTAAGATTGAAAATCCAGGTCAATTTATTTCAAAAGTGGGGAGTATGATGATTTTAACGATGAACAAATAATCGATTGAGGAGGCGAATTCAATATTCGCCTCCAATTCTATAAACTCAACGTAAAAGTCACCCGGTCGTTTTTCAATTATATCAATTATTTTTCGTAATAGATTCTAAACTGACTGTATAAACAGTGCCAGCCAATTGATCTTCTTGCAGTGCCAGCCAAGGCTTCATAAAGCATACTTTTTTGATATTTAGAAGGATAACAAAAAAATATATCAGGAGTTTTCCTTTATGCAAAATCAAGATTTTTATTTTAAGGCGTTTCATGCAGCCGATAATGGCACATGCATTACTGACAAAGCGGGTATTTTTGTTGAAGTCAATAATGCCTATTGCAACATATATGGATATACACGAGATGAATTAATAGGCAAACATTTTTCAATCGTTGTGCCGCAGGAAAACCGCCTGGCTGCCAATCAATTGCATGACGATTTTTTTAAGAATGAAAATGAATTGCCTCAAGAATGGATTGTTCAACGCAAAGATGGAACTTATTTGAATATATTTGTCTCTGCAGGCATGATCGTTTCAGAAACTCAGGAACGATATAAGGTTACAAAAGTTACCGATATCTCAGATCTAAAATCAAAAGAACAGATGATTACGCGGATGGGACGCATTATCGATCAGGTAAACCATGAAATATATATGGTTGATCCAGACAATTTTCAAATTATTCAAGCCAACAAAGGGGCGCGTGACAACTTGTATTTCTCGGAGGATGAGCTCAATGGCATGTATCCCTGGAATTTGTCACCAGAGGTCAACAAGAACCTCTATATAACATATCTAAAGGAATTAATCGATAGAAAGCAAAAATGGATCAGCTTTGAAACCTTTCATTCCCGGAAAGATCAGAGTACCTATCCAGTAGAAATAAAAATCCAATATGTTTCAAGCGAGTTATCCAATATATTTATCATTATTGTTCAAGATATCACAGAACGTAAAGAAATTTTGTCACAACTCGTACAAAGTGAAATACAGTTAAAGGAAGCCCAAACGTTGGCAGGTATCGGTAGCTGGAATTGGGATATTCTTTCTCATCAACTGAGCTGGTCTGATGAAACCTATCGCATTTTTGGATTGGATCCGAACAAAACGCCTATTGACTATCATAAATATATTAACATGATCCATCCTGAAGACCGCAACAAACTCAAACAAGCGATTGACCAGACACTGAAACACGGCCATAAATACAGTGTAGAACATCGCATTGTTATGGGCGATAACACCATCCGCCATGTACATGGATTGGGGGACATTGAATATGACCACACCGGTAATCCCACTCGAATGTTTGGTACTGTTCGTGATTTGACTCAGGAAAAGCAAACACAAAAGTCGCTCAAAACATTTAACGCATTGCTTGAGCAAAGTATCCATATCATTTTTATTACCGAACCGGATGGCACGATTGTTTATGCCAACCCCACTTTTGAGAGAATTACCGGTTATGATTGCGATGAAGTTATCGGACAAAAATCTGATATTATCATATCAACTCAAACAGATCAAAAAGAACTGCAAACCATGTGGAACACAGTTGTGAGTGGAAAAACCTGGCATGGAGTGATGAAAAACAAGAAAAAAAATGGGCAAATATTTTGGGCGGATGTTTTAATTACCCCAATTCATGATGAGTCGAACGAAATTATCAATTATTTATCCATCCATGAAGACATTACCAGCCAGATGTTGTCACAGGAAAAAGCAAAATACCTGGAATCTTATGATCGGGTTACCGGTTTGTACAATCGATCACATTTTATGCATACACTTACGCAAAAACTTGCAAGCCATGATACATTGAACATGTTATTAATCCAGTTACCCGACTATAAATTAATTAATGACGCCTATGGTGTAAACCTGACTGATGACTATCTTCGGGCTGTCATTCAGTTGATTCAAAAAATTTGCCTATCTTACAGTGACCCCCTGATTATGGGACGAATCAGTGAAGCGACCCTGGGATTTGTATTTGACATTGATGACATTAAGCCATTAATAAATATGATTCCCAATTTGATTCATCAAGTATCCACCTATGGTTTTTCTAAAAAGTCGGTCAGTTCTTCATTGCTTATTGGGATTGTTTGCCAGCAAGATACAGATAGTTCTTCTGATGATATGATTAGAAAAGCATTTTCAGCATTAAGTATTGCCAAAAAAAGAGGTCCCAATACCTGGCATTTGTTTCAGGGAGCAGACCTGCAAGACAATTCTATTTCATCCTTGTTTAAACAAAAAGAATTGATTTTACCAGCCCTAAAGGAAAACCGCTTTGAACCTTGGTTTCAGCCGATTTTGAATTTAGAGGAAAATGAAATTCATCATTATGAAGCCCTTGCACGAATAAAAGACTTGAAAGGCAATATTATCTTACCTGGTGCGTTTATTCCTGCTGCCGAACAATTGGGGTTGATTGGTGACATTGATAAAACTATTGCAAAAAAAACAATTGCCTATCAAAAAAAGTTACACGCTGCAGGTAATCGGCTATCATTCTCTATGAATATTTCTGGAAAGAATTTAGGGGATGAACAGTTATTGTCTTTTTTACAGGAAGCAATTAAAGCATCAGCCGCAGATCCAAGATGCATTATTTTTGAAATAACTGAAACCGCAGCCATTAACGATTTAAAGGCTGCGACGCATTTCATTAAAGTTTTAAAGACTATGGGATGTAAGTTTTCTCTTGATGATTTTGGCGTTGGATTTACTTCATTTATATATTTACGCGAGTTGAATGTCGATTATATTAAAATAGATGGTATGTTTGTGCGCAATCTTCATGATGACAGGGAAGATCAATCTATAGTCAAAGCCATTGCAATGATTGCAAAAGAAATGAATATTCGGACAATTGCAGAATTTGTAGAGCATAAAAAAACATTGCTCATGCTCAAACAATTTGGTATTGACTATGCACAGGGTTATTTGATTGGTAAACCATCACCGCAAGTGAATTATGGATGAGAAAAGGAGTTATTGATGAAAAAAAAGATTTCTGATACGGGACAGTTTTGGTTAACTGTTGACAATCCAAAAAATATGTCCACATTTACAGGTATAATAGAACTATCTGCCCCTTTAGAGATTCGAACGCTCAGAGAATTAATAAAAAATCGTTTATTGCATTTGACACCATTTAAAGAAAAAATCATTGAAGAGATATCTTCAGAAAAAAAATATTATTGGATTGAAGATCAAAACCTTGATGTCCGCACTCATGTTGAACAAGTGCGTCTGAAAAATAAAAATGATACGGCTGAACTACAACAACTGATGAGTGATGTCATATCGGTTCCGATGAATATGCGTAAACCGCTGTGGCAATTTATACTCGTAAAAAACTATCAAAATGGGTGTGCGATTATTGTGCGTATCCATCAATGTCTTATGGATCGCGTTGATTTGATTCAAGTGATGTGGTCCTTATCAGATGCTTATGCGATGAATGCGCGTCAGGACAATTCATCCACGCAATTCCAACAACGAAATCATTGGCTGTTATCAAAAGTGATCAAAAATATACGTTCAACAATTCATGTGTCCCTATCCACAGCGCGTTCTATGATCACAGATTGTTTAAAACCAATGACCAATCCTTTCTTTCTCATCGAAAAAGTACGACTGATGATGGGGACAACTTCAGACAAGGTTGCAGAAATCGCACGCATTATCCTTATGAATCCCGATTCTGACAGCGTATTAAAAGCTGAACTTGGACGTTCTAAACAATTTGTCTGGAGTAAAAGTTTCCCGCTGGATAAAATAAATTTCCTTGCTGATGCAACAAATGCGTCCAACAATGTCATATTTATTTCAACCCTCACTGGCGCAATCAAAAAATACTTAGAACATCGTAAAGATCCCATCGACTATCGTGAAATACGCGCAATTACACCAGTGGATATGAGAATGAGCTCGGGTGGCTATTCTGGTTCAGTTCGTTTTGGATTAATTCCATTCGATCTGCCGGTTCATATTGAAGATCCCATTCTTCGAATTGCTGAAGTAAAACGCCGATTACAGAATCTAGATAGATTGCCGGACGCTGTTTCAGTGTTTGCTTCGATGTCACGTGTGGGAATATCCGCAAAAACTTTTTCAGAAAAAATTGCCTTACCATTTTCCCAAAAAAATTCATTGCTCATGACCAATACACAGGGGCCTTCGCAAACACTTTATATCAATAGCATTCCAGTGAGTAATATCATGTATTGGCTCCCACGAATCGGTCATATCGGCTTGGGAACAACCATATTGAGCTATAATAAAAATGTCAGATTGGGTGTTGTATGTGACAGCAATCAAATGCCTGACCCAAATTTGTTCATAGATGCTTTTGAAAAACAATTGACGCAACTGATAGAGTACACCCAGAAGCATGAATACTTTCAAAATCTGTCTGCAACATCAGTTGAGCCTGAAATGGTACAAGAAGAGCTGACACCAATTGCCATTGACAATGTCTCCGGCGAAATGAAAACACTGGGATAATTTTGCAGGCATACTTTTTCTTACGCCTCTTATTACTTTATTTAGAAAGGGATATTTATGAACAACAGAATTAATCTTATCGCTATTTTTACGATTATGTTCGCTTGTGTGAGTCATGTCAATACATTGTCTTTAATTACAACAGCGAATGCCATACAATTCGCACAGAATGAGCCTTCTCAAGATTCCTTATTTCCCACATTTGATGCATCTGATAATGTATTGGAAACTGCAACTCAAAAAGCGCAGACCGCTTTGGCGGATGGTCAATTGGAAAAAGCGCTTGTTTTTGCCAATCAAGCCTTAGACCATGTCAAATCTTATTATCATATGAACTCTGAAGTGCGGATAAATATCCACCAATTGTTTGTTAATATCTATGTCAAACAAAACAATTATGCTGCCGCTGAAAAACATTTTCAACAGGCATATCAGATTCAAAAAAAAGTTTTTGGAGAAAGACATGAACAAACAATGGATTTGCTTGCAAAGCTTGGAACGTTTTATCAAAAATGGGGAAAACGTGAAAAAGCAGAAAAAACCCTTCAATTAATCAATACACTATATCAGAAAATTTTTGGAATCAACCATAAAAAAACCCTGGCCAGTATTGATCAATTGGCAAAATTTTACTTGAACGATCTCGCTTACGAAAAAGCCAAACCCTATGTGGCTCAGGCAGTTAAAATCAACACGAATCTTTTTGGGCGTCATTCAAAAAAGAATATAGCGTCATTATTTCAGGCTGCTAAAACATACTATCACTGCAAATCTTATGATCGTGCTCTCAAATCCTTTGAACTTGCACTCAGCTTTATCAAAAAAAATGGTGGAAAACCATTCGATATCCAACTCGATATCCTTCAATATCTGGCCAAACTCAATATCATGAACAAACACTTTCAAAAAGCGGAACATTTGTATCAAAAAGCGCTTGTATTGAGCAGGCAGATTCATGGTGCTCAAAATACCCTGCAGTTAACTTTCAATCATAAATTAATCGAAATATATAAATTACAAGGACAGCACGAAAAAGTGAGACGACAACTTCAAAAAATCATTGAATTAACATCACAAATTTCTGGCAAAAATCACCCAAAAACGATTACATCACAAAAAGCGCTGGCAGATTTTTTGTTTGATCAAAAAGAATACACACAAGCTGCTCCGATTTACGAAAAAGTACTTGATATGTGCAAAAAACAATATGGTACACATGAAAAAACAATCAGCCTCACCAAACGGCTTGCAGAGACATATATTGCCCAATCTCAATATAATGCCGCAGAAGCATTGCTAAAGAACCATGTCAAAATGTACTCAGGTATTTTACAAAGTACACGAGATAATTTGCAATATCTCGCACATATATACAAACAGCAAAATAATTGTACTGAAGCGATTCCATTGATGGATCAGGTTTTTCGTCTGAATGAATCCACACTAGGGCCATCACATCCAAAAACACTTCATTCCTTATCTGAACTTATTGGCTGTTTGGAAGCAGAAAATCAACGAATTGAGGCCTTGAATCTTTTAAAACGAATTGAACCTGATCTTTATAAGGCCCAATGGGAAAAACTTCGCAAACCAAACATGCCTGTGTCTGATCAAACAGAATGTATACTCAATGCGCAAACCTTTTGTCATGCAGTGTGTACTTTAGCTCGCGAAATGACTGATCCTGAAGTGATCAGCTATATCGCTGATGTCATGTTAAGATGGCAATATCTCGAACACTTTCCAGGGGCTGCAAATAAGGAATTGCCTGGATATCATGATATCAATAAACTGTTTCAACGTCGCATGGTCAATCTTCCCTATCGACTGCCGAGAAACAGTGCTTTTATTCATTTATTTCCCTATGATGTAATCGATTTTTCAAGCGCTCAATCTTCTCAAACGCGATGGATGGGAATATTGATATTATCCGAGCATGAGAATACCACAAATATGTTTTCTAACGATTTGGGAGTTGTCCATGATACGCAACAGTTAATTTTAGATTTGATGCGAGAAAAACGCCCAGAACATAAAACACGTATTGAGCAGCAATTATATAAACAATTGCTGGGCGATTTTGAAACGCATATACATCTGGTACAATCTGTTTATATTTCAACCAATGGTTTGGGACAAATGATTCCTTTCTCCAGACTTAAGCTTTCAGATGGTCAATACTGGATCATGAGACAACCGGTTTGCCGGATTTTTTCAGCACTTGATTTTATGAAAAATATCACTCCTGTTTATACAGGGTCATTGCTGGCAGTGGGGCACGTTAATTATGATGCGTTTTCACAAACAAATTCGGAAACACTGAATGAGAAAGAAGGATACAACACAAAAAAGGCCGCAAACCACATTCCTTTACCAGTGGGCAATCAAGCTGGTTTTAAATATCGTACAATTCCAGATGAATTACAGATGATTGAGAATATCGTGACTGTTTATAGTGCCAGCCGTCGTGCATCACCTGTATTCTGGTCCGACACACAAGCAACAGAATCTGCCCTGAAACAGTTGGCTTACCCACCAAGAATTCTTCATATGTCTGTAGATTGCTTCTATTTAACACAGTCAGTTGACAAGTATTCTGCCATTCGCGGTGGACTGGCATTGGCTGGTGCAAATCAAGGGTTTCAAAGACAGATCGGTCCGGATGGTCAGGATGGTCTGTTGTTAGATCATGAAATCTTGAGCCTTAACTTGAATGGCACAGAACTCGTTTGTTTAACGCATAAATGTGATTCACAAAAGATGGGCATTCATAACAGTGCATACTTTCAAATGGCAGCAGCGTTTCATATGGCGGGTTGTCGTTTTGTTTTATCTCCAATATGGAAAACGAAACACGCCGATGCTTCAAAATTTGTCGTGAAATTCTATGAAAACTGGTTGCGACAGTCAATCAGTAATCCATCAAAAGCATTGATAACTACACAACGCCAATGCATCTCAAAGGGAGATTCGCCGGATGTCTGGGGGAGTTTTGTGTTAATGGGGTTTTAAGACAATTCTTAGGAAAGTTTGGTACACATATGCTTGATTTTAAATTGTTGAACAGTCAAGCTTTTTTTTAATGGGAAATTTTTGTAGAGACGCACAGTCGTGCGTCTTTACAGTTTATCGTTGTTGGCATTTATTCCGAATTACCTGGCATTTTTTGGAAATGCGCCTGCTCTATAATTCAACAGTCATAACAGATTTCACAAGTGGCAAGTCTAAGATTTCGTCCTGAATCGTTTTTGGAACAGGTTTGTCTGTTACGATAAATATCACATTAAGATTCCCCTCAATTGCGCGTCCTACATGCATGGCACCAATATTAATATTGTTTTTTCCCAACAACACGCCCATACTGCCTATTGCGCCGGGTTTATCTTCATTGGTAATAATCAACAAATTGCCTTCAGGTGTAAGTTCAACGCGGAAATTATTCACGCGAACCAGTTTGGGATCTTTTCCAAACAAGGTTCCAGAAACAATGTTTTCCTTATTTCCAAACTTCACCCGCATCTTGATTAAATTCTGATAATCTTCAGAATACTCATTTTGAGTAACAGAAACCTTAATCCCTCTACTTTGTGCAATTGATGTGGCATTGACAAAATTTACTGCATACTTAACAACAGGTTCGAGCAATCCTTTTAGCGCTGATGTTGTTACTGGCGAAATGTCCATTCCCTTGAAAGAACCAAGATATTCAAGGTTGACTTCAGTAATGGGCTGATCAGTCAATTGCGCCTGTAATGCACCCATTCGGTCTGTTAACCTGAGATATGGCCCCAGAATTTTCATGAGATCACCGCTGACATTGGGTGCATTCACTGCATTTCGGATTGTATCATTTTTTAGATAATCAATAATTTGATCGGCCACATCTGATGCAACATTTGATTGCGCTTCTTTGGTCGATGCGCCAAGATGCGGTGTACAAATCACATTATCAAGAGCAATCAATTCTGTTTCGCCAGGCGGTTCGGTTTCAAAGACATCCAGCGCTGCCCCCCCAACCTGTCCAGATTTTAATGCATCTACCAAATCTGATTCTTTGACAATACCACCACGTGCACAATTAATAATCATAACACCTTTTTTCATCTGATCAAAGGCAGATTTATTGAGCAATCCGATGGTTTCTTTGAGTTTGGGGACATGAATCGTGATATAGTCTGCACGTTTATATAGTTCCGCCAAAGAAACGCTTTCATAGCCATGTTTTTGTATTTGATCCGGTGTCACATGTGGATCATAAACAATGACTTTCATTTTCAGGCCACGGGCACGATCCGCAACAATTGAGCCAATTTTACCCATTCCGATCAATCCTAGTATTTTATTATAGATTTCGCGTCCTTGAAGAGATTTCTTTTCCCAGCGGCCTTGTTTTAATGACATGGTTCCTTGAGGAATATTTCGTGTCAATGCCAACATCATGGATATGGCGTGTTCGGCAGTGGTAACAACATTGCCAAGAGGAGTGTTCATTACAACAACCCCCTTTTGCGTTGCTGCCGGAATATCTACATTGTCTAGTCCAATTCCTGCACGACCAACAACTTTTAATCGATCTGCAGCATCCAGTATATCTTTTGTTACTTGTGTTGCGCTACGAATAACCAGCGCATCGTAATCTTTGATTATTGCTTTGAGTTCATCTGGCGAAAGTCCTGTCTTGACATCAACGGAAATGCCGTCGCAAGCCTCAAACATTTGAATGCCATTTTCACCCAATTTGTCACTAACCAATACTTTCATTGTTATTATCCTTTTATGGGAAATGATCCCATGTGTTTTTCCCAGTATTCACGCAATCGTTTTTTTTCATCATCTTGCGCCTGCAAATAAGATAACTTAAAATTATTGACGCGAAACTGGATATCATCATCATTTGTGTCAGTTTGATTCAAAGATTTTAAACTCTGAATTAATAGTTTTCCGGATATTTCAAAACGACCTTTTAAACCTTCTAAAATACTGATATCAAACATGAGTTCGCCATATTCAGGGTCAGTTGTTTTGTGTATCCGATCTAAAATTGCCCGGGCCATTTGATAATATTTACTTGCCTGATCATATTTTCCACAATTCTGGGACATTTTTCCAAGCCCTTTATATAAAATGGCAACAGTGTGCGGATCTGTATTTCCAACCATCGCAAACGTTCTTGCATAATACATTTCTGCAGATTCATATTCACCCTGGGCTTGAGCAGTTTCTGCGGCTTTTTGATAAATGGTTATCAAGTTTTGCGTCATTCCCATTTTTTCATATATTTTCATTGCCTTATGAAACCAATGCTCAGAAATATCATGCTCTCGTCTATCTGTCGCAATCACTCCCAACTGTTGATATATCGTTGCTGCTCTGTATTCATCACCATATAGCTCAAAGATTTCCATTGCTCTTTCATACCATTTTTCCGCACGTTTCAGGTCGTTTTGTTCATAACCGATTCGTCCCAATTGGCGGGAAATATCAGCAGCTTCATACGACTCTCCATCTCTGGTAAACGTTTTAAAAGCAAGTTTCAGCCATTGCTCGGCAACATCGCTGTTGCCAGTTTCATGCGATACCCGCCCCAATTGATGCTGAACACTGGCTGTTTCAAATACTCTGTTGGACTTTTCAAATATATCAAGTGCTTTTTGTAACCAGAGTTTTGCTCTGTGATGCTGGCCTTGTTCTTCCGCAATATGTGCGAGTTGAAACAATGTAATACCTTGCATTTGCGGATCTTCAAGCGCTTGATGAATGGCGACGAGCTCAACAAAACATCGTTCTGCTTTGGCGAGATTTCGATTGGCACGCGCAAGTGCAGCAATGATTTGCATCAATATGCCGGCATGATCAAACATGTTTTGTTTGCGGGCTTCATCATAGGCCCGGTGAAAGGTGGCGTCATTAAAATAGCACCATATCTGTTTACTATAACTATCTAATGATTTCATATTTGTTGCCAATCGTGCAATCACATGCACAAATGCACCAGCCCAGTCGTTATAAACATTTTCAGGTTCACAAGACATGGAAATCCGTCGTAAATATTCGGTTAACACCGGAACAATCTGATAGTTTTCTGTGCCTGGAATGTATTTTGAGATCAGGTTATTATGTTCAAAAAATGAAATCAGGTCTTTTACAATCTTTTTGACAACATTTTCAGCAGTAAGCCCCATGACTGATGATTGATAAATATTGATGATTGATTGAAACATATCTGTTTCAATGCTGCCTTCATATAGGCTGAGGGCTGGTAACAGATAGTGTGTGTTTGAAGGTAAATCGGAAACCACCATATCTATCATGGCCATCAGATGTGTCCGAAAGTCTTTTGATGTCGTATTGCCAATGCGCATCACATGATGTCTGTGTGAATGATATCTTGCAATTAATGACTCTGGGCGTTGGTATTGCAAGCGGGGTAAAAAGATTTGCATGGACAGTGGATGACCATTCATAATTTTCATCAAATGCTGCATTTCTTTTTGTTTGAAATCTATTTGAATATCATAAGGTTGGAGGATTTTTTTCGCAACGACATTGCTTGATTGTTGATCGAGTGGCTTGACTGGAAAAAAGGAAAAGACACTGGGATCACGTTCAAAATAGAACAATTCATCCGGTTCTGAGCTAATCAAAATGAATTTTGAAATGATTCCATTCATATTAAAAAACAGTTCTTTTAAGAGTTTCATTTCTTCATCAGGAAAGACAGGATCTAGATATTCTGACATGCTGCCGGTTGCTTTTTCAAAATTGTCAATCACAATTGTATGCGGTTTTAAGGTAAGAATATACGATATTTGATCAATTTTTTGCTTTAAAGTCGCGGTAAAAAAATTGTTGCTTGGCGAATGGGCTGCAATGCTGTTAAGTAAGAATTCAATTGTTCGGACATTGGGCAGCGAAAACCAAAAGATCTGATGATATTTTGCTTCTTTTTCTGTCATTTTTTTAATAAAGTTTCGAACCAAAGTTGTCTTGCCAATGCCTGTTGGTCCTTGAACCATAATAACCGGTTGCTCAGAGTTGATATAACTTTCTAGCTGGGTCATTTCTTGCTGTCTTCCCACAAGTTGGGAAAAAGTTGTATCTTCAAAAAACAAAACGTTTTGAATCATTTGAAAATTCATGAATTAAATTCCTTCATCGCTTGAATATCAAAAATGGATAATTATTAAATGTAATCATTTGTTAATTGATCGCAAGAATTTTTTGATCACTTTCAGGCGCGTATCAAAATGCCATGACTTTGATCTGTGGTTAAAATTTCGAAAGCTGCCCGATGATCAGTTTTTAATTCAATCGGCGTTTTCTGTGAATCTTTGAGATCAGTGAATTGAATTTCACAGCTTGCAATCTTTGTGTTTAAACAGTGTTTGACACCGCCCTGCGGGTTGTAATAATTTAAGCCAACAAAATCATTCTTTTCTGTGGTAATGATACCCTCAATTTTTTCAGTAGGCGTTTCTGATGAAAAATGCCACTGAAAGTATTCAACAGATGCTTTCGCACGAAGACTTTGCGGAATGCTATTCAGTCGGTATTCAACACCTTCATGGCGAAGCACCATAATTGTCATGAAAGGCGTCCAGATTGGACCATATCGCATTCGTGCAGTTGCAATTTCAAAACACGTTTCTGGATGTGAATCAAACCCAGAAACTTTCCCCCAGGCATAATGATCTGTGTGTTTAACTCCCCAGTTATGATTTTGACTGCCAATCCAATTGTCAATGCTATGGGCGATACCATTGATATTGATTGTTCCTGAAAAAACTGCCATCGGCTTACTAGACAAGGTTTTTGCTTTTGGAAAGGGCATATCGTACATGTTGCGTTGGAGTAAAAACAGGGGCTGTTCTTCATTTTCATAGGTGATATCCCAGACAATGATTTGATCTCCAGTTGCTGCACGTCCTTTGCCTATCGTTTCAGTGAGTCGAGAATCACCCATGGTCATATTCAGCTCGTTGCTGTAAAAGATGCAATACTCAATCGGAATTTCAGTTTTTGCGCAGATATGATTTCCGGTTTCTCCATCAAAATAGACGGCCCATACTTCTCCAATCGCTGTTTTTTTGTTCTCAGGGCTGATCAATGTGTATCGAATCCAAAAAGCCAAAGGTCGATCCGGATGATTGGCTTGCAAAAAATAACTCTCATAATGTCCGGTACGCTTATGAATGGCATAGCGGGTATTATTGGCTGTCTTTGGGTCGATGACCGGCCAGGAAAAGGGTAATGTAAAGGCTGGCATTTTATCCTCCATTTGCGTATTCAAATTTGATATGCTGATGATCAATTAAGGGCAATTATTGTGCCAATATCAATAAAATATTCATTCTTCTACAACACGATTGTCTATTTTTTGGGTTTCAACGCGGTTCTTGATGGCTTCCATAAAGCCTTTCATAATCGTACCTGATAAAAAACGTTCCACGCTTTGGGGTACAGGAATATTTATTTCTACAACAGATGAATAGTACAAGATCGTTTTTGTGTCATCACCAAAGGGTTTCAGATAGCTGAAACCTTCAATGTTTTGTATGGCCCGACTACTTTTTGTTAATGTCAGACCTGTCTTTTTCAATGCTTGAATGCGATCATGGTTCACAAGTTCCCATTGAATAAAAAATCTACCTTGATCAAACAAAGCATCAAGGGTATATGTTTTCCTTATAAATGGTACTGGAATTTTGATATACCCTTCAATAAACGCTTGAAATAAATTAGGGAACTCACGCAGTGTTCTTTTTTGAATTGTTTTATAATATTTAAGGCCTGGAACATATTCTCCATAAGCATCCCAGTTTTTAATAACCGACCAAACTTCTACCTGAGAGGCTTCGATCATAATTACACCAATAACGCGTTTTTTTCCACCAGCAATATCAGATTTGAGGGTTTCAACATAAGTTTGCAATTCTCCATTTGTTAATTTTTGCTGATCCAGCTTAATATCAAGTTCAAATGCATTGGCCGCATATGCTGTTGTTATCATGCCTGACAAAATCAAACATCGGATAAATTGAAATATGTTGATTAAACTCTTGATAAAAAATTCTCCAAAACATATATGTTGCGTCTTCAATTTTTTCGCTGCTCTGTTAAAAAAAATTTTCAATAACCATAATGAGGAAATTCTTTTTCGAGCATTTCTTATTTATTTTATAACCCCTGAATATACATTTCATCCATTATAATTGCAAGAACAATATCTAAACCATGCCATTATTTGCTATTGGCGTAATATTTGCAATGCAATAATTATTCAAAGAACCTTAAACTGTTAAGCGCTCCCAAATAGTCGGGCATTTTTTTTGAGAATGTGCCATCTGTCAATTTTAGATAAAATTTAAGATAAGGTATCAGGAGAAATCATGAAAAAAATCATTTGTATATTCATACTGACATTCTTTTCAGGCCAATTATATGCGATGGACCCCATTACTGATGATGAAATGAACCTGATAACTGGTGCTGTTGGCGTACACATTTATGTTGAAGGCGATAACACAGCGCCGCGTTTTCAAGTATTGAAGTGGCAAAACAACATACAACGTGAAATTTCAAATTCTGCCGAAGAAGGTGATCAAAATCATCCTCATATATATGAAATTTCTTATGATGACTGCGAACTTCGATTTAATCCAGACAAGCAAGAGACGATTGAAAAAAACGCGGTTTCTAATGATCGTTCATTTGTAAAAATTGGTAATTCAACATCTGCAACAGAAATTTCAAATGGGGCTGTACATTTGTCATTTAAAGAAGTTTCTGTCAGTTTGAATCATAAACAAGGTGGGGTCATAATTATTCCCAGATAAAAAAGTTTGTCTGAGAATGTTTGATGTCATAATAAGGGGGAAAAAAATGAAAAAAGATCAATTATTCATTTGTTTACTGTTGTCTTTGGCAATGATGATCTCTCAGAATTCCATTGCCAGAATGTATTCAATATCAGATAAAATGCTTGATCAAACCTATGCGCGTGGATTAACTGAGATGAATGATCATGAGCTGGATAAAATTTCTGGTCAGGCGGGGTTTGCGACGATTACGCGCTTAGAAGATGGTGCAAAACATACTGTAAACATAGATCTTGCTCTTGATATTGAATTATATGGAGAAATTGATCGATTAAAACTAGGATATTATGATTTAAATATTATTGATGATAGTAATACAGGTGCAAAACTGATATTTCCGCTTAACTGGTCATTTGGAGATGATGATGGTGATCATAATCCCATCTGGGATGTCAATTTCGAACAGGTTCAACTCGGTGAATCGCCAGATCAGCCTGTTAAACTAGAAGGTCTAAAGCTGAGACTTGACTTTGAAGAAACAGGCAGAGGTAAGGCGCTGAATCGTTTAATTATTGGATCGGACTATGTTTCAGGCAGATTATATGTTCAACGTGCCAAGTCTTTTACAGGACTGATGAAAACGACGCTTGCGTATGATTCAAATTTTATTGTTAAAATGATGCCCGACGTTTGGGCAAGACGCTCATATGTTTTAAATGGTGAGTCTCATGGTTTTCTTGAAGGATTGGCCAGCCCCTTATTAGGTAATGTGGGAAAGAAGGGCATGCATTTTAATCGTGATGGCTTTCATATCGTGATAGATAAAGATCATGGTGTTGGATTGTTTGCTGGCTTTCCCATGACTCGTATCAGTAGTAGTTTCATGTCTTGGGAGTAAAATCGATCTGATTGATCAAATTTAACAAAATCTGTCGCCTGTCGCAAACAGGCTTTTGGTGAAGCTGAACAAAGATCACTCAAAAGATGCCATTGCTTAGGAATAATTGAAAATAAGTTCCCATTGGAATTACATGTTTATATGCTAATAGCGAGATGTGTGATAGCTTTTCATCATTAATTATTTGCTCACCATTGTTTCTAAGCTCATCAATAATTTTACTTATTTTTACTGTATTCCAGTATAAAACCGCATTAGAAACTAAACTAAGGCAACTGGCTTTATTCATTATTTCTTCATAATCACCTACTTGGAATTTTCCTTGATTTGCAAAAAAAATCCAGCGGGATAATCCATGACGATGTTCTCCTTTAAAAAAATTTTGTGGTTTGCTTTTTTGTCCATGAATTGGAGTAAAGTGCTTTGTAAACCCTGTCATTTGGTCAACTTCGATTAGTAGTTGTTCAATTTTTATTTTTGGAAGATAAGAATTAATAGTTGATTGTAATCGATTAACATCATTTGGAATCTCTAACCTATCTTGTTTATGTAGCTTTAACTTACCATTTACAATCTCTGCAAAACCATCAGTGCCAAAATCCTTTTCTGCTTGTTTTGCTGTTTTATGAAATCTATCAAACAAGTTAATAAATTCAGCGAAATAGCGCCTCATGCTGTTATATCGATTTTGAAGTAAATTAGCATATCCATATTTACTGGTAATTTTATATTGACGAAGATCATCTTTGGCCTTTTTGAGATCAGCTTTACTGATGGTTTGTTCGTATAAGTCAACTTAGAGTATACTTCAACCTGACAATTTTTGAATTAATAATGATCAAAAAACTTGATAATAAAGCATAAAGCTTTTGGATAGTGTTATTAAATCTGTTTGCTTCATTTGTAATTGTCCTCTTTTATGCATCAAGCTTCCGTAGTCTTAATCGCAGGTACAGGACGCCGGTGCAGACGTCAATTGATCAACCTTATCGTTAAGAAGACAGGCTGAACCATCGAAAGGCAACATGGAGGCCACGAAAGCATTGCAGTTATAACA
>Ga0272440_1001290_pt1 | contig 20808 bp, 16 predicted proteins | sample SSMMMBAug17_FD_192440 | JGI IMG/M metagenome (GOLD analysis project Ga0272440, IMG submission 192440) | Marine sediment archaeal communities from Little Sippewissett salt marsh, Falmouth, MA, United States - SSM-MMB-Aug17 | ecosystem: Environmental > Aquatic > Marine > Wetlands > Sediment ...
TGTAGGGGCGAACCTTGTGTTCGCCCATCGTACATAGGAACGAAAGCGTTATTAGTTCGAGGGCGAACACAAGGTTCGCCCCTACACGTTCTTGGCACATAAGTAAATGAGGAACTTATTTTTCGAGCATTCCTAAGGAATGCTCTGAAAATAACTTCCCCATTATTGATATTGTTCGTTTTGAGGTAATTGTACTGTAGAGACGTAGCATGCTACGTCTCTACACGACCTTATTTTTTTGTACGATCATGAAAAATGAGCATGTTATTTTCCGAGCATTCCTAAAGTAAAATAAAAAGTGGCTCCTTTTCCTTCTTCACCCTTTGCCCAGATTTTTCCACCATGCCTGTGAATAATCCGCTGCACTGAGGCAAGGCCTATGCCTGTTCCCTGAAACTCTCCTGGAGAGTGAAGTCTCTGAAACGCGCTAAACAGCTTTTCAGCGTATTCCATGTTAAATCCAGCACCATTGTCAGAGACACAATAGGTAATCGGCTCACTTCCAGGGACAACCCCAAACGAAATTTTTGAAAAATCCTTTTTCCCAGAAAACTTCCAGGCATTGCCTAAGAGATTTTCCAAAACATTTTGTATGAGTATATAATCACCGATCCCACGAACGTCTTCTTGAATATCAATTTCAACCTTTCGGTCTGGTTCTGAAAGCTTAAATTCATCGAGAAGTTTCCGGGCCATTTGGCTCAAATCCAATTCCTTTTTGTAAATTTCACTCCGCGTGAGCCGGGACATTTTAAGCATATCGTCGATGAGCAATCCCATTCTTACACACCCATTTCTCACTCGATTTAAATAGTCCTTTCCTGTTTCATCAAGACTATCCCCAAAATCTTCCAAAAGAGCCAGGCTGAATCCATCAATACCTCTTAAAGGGGCGCGTAGATCATGAGAGACAGAATATGCGAAAGCATCCAGTTCTTTATTCGCAGCATTTAATTGGGCGGTGCGGTCCTCAACCCTTCGCTCCAAATCTTGATTAAGCTTTCGGATTTCAGCTTCTGCCTGTTTTCTTTCTTTGTTCTCCTTTTCAAGTTCATGGGTTCTTACTGACACTGTATGCTTCAATTGCCTGTTGAAAACAAAGAGCATCGTAATAAAAAAGACGCCACACAATAATGCTCCTGAGATAACATGAACTGTATAATATTCATGAGCCAATGGGGCACGGATGGATTCTATGGCGCGAATATTTCCCACCTGATCATTGAATCCACCCTGACCGGGATAACGTTCTTGCAACTGGATCGGAGCAATTTCACGAACGCCATGACATTTTAAACACTGTTTTCCAGTCTTAAGAAAGGGCATCGCCACATAAAGATATTTTTGTCCATCAATTTCAACTATTTCTCGATAGGTTTTTAGGCTGGGGTTTTTATTAAACATGTCGATCAGTTTATCTTCAAGGGCGTCAGATTTATTCACCGGATTTCGCGGATTCTTTGCTGCCATTTTATAATATACCTGCTCCAATCCTGCCATTTTTCGCGCTTCGTTATAAAATACGTGCTGATTTCTTACAGCAAAGGATGATGAAAAAAGTTCAGGTGAATAAAAGTCGTCCTTTATTTCTCCCGCATCTTTGTATCGATAGAGTGCAGGATGCATAATACGCTGGATATACATGTGAATCCCCCGGTGGGATAAAAGGAGATTCTGAATATTTTTTTCCGCCTGGCTGATAACGTAACGACTGGTTAAGAAATAAAACAAAACACCAGCCGCTCCGCTGATTACCACTGTCAGCAAAATCATTTTTACATATGATGATACAAAGGATCCATTTTTTGCTTCAATTGTATCATGCATGACACCTCCTTGCTCATTCTTTTTCAATCACTTTTATTCATTGAAAAACGAATAAATCATATTACATTTGGTGACAAATTTTTTTAGGAAGCAATATTGATATAATTGAACGTTTCTTCACAAACTATTAACATCATAAGGATTCTGCAAAATCGTTATATCCCATCATAACGAGTACTGTTGAAATTCGAACGTTTTTCCGAAAGACATAAGGCAATACTTTGATGATAAATGCTGATCGTTTAATATTTGTAGAGACCAACAATGATATGAGCCGAATTGCAAAAAGAATTCGATATTTTAATTGAACAGGGTCTTCTTTATTTTGTCGTTTCCAAAAATCAATCTTCCAGTAATGTTTCATTTTTCTAAAAATCACATCAAAAGAATACATTCTTTTAACAATTTTTTTATATTCTTCTGTTAATTGTTCTATACTTAATTGCTCCGGTTGAAAAACAACATGTTTGGTATCATATAATTGCCAATCTTTTGTTATGATCCGCCCCTCTTTTTCTAGTCGGTTGAAAAGTTGTGTACCAGGAAATGGTGTTAAAACATTGATCAATGGCATTAACAAATTGTTTTCTTCAATAAATCGACTGAGTTCATCAAAGGACTCTGGAGTATCATGTTCATAACCGACGATGAACGAACTGTGCACCAATATACCATATGATTGAATTTTTTCGATCGCAACTTTGTAATCAAATTGACGATTTATATCTTTATCCATTGAAGCCAGATTTTTTTCTGATACAGATTCAAAACCGATAAAGATTGCACCACATCCGCTATCGCTCATTTTTTGAAGTAATTCATCCTCTTGAGAAATATTAATTGATGCCTGACACATCCAATTAATATTTAAATCTTTGAGCGCATCAATCAATTCAATTGCAAATGATTTTTTGGATAACAGATTGTCATCAGCAAAAAAGATCGCTTTCTTCTTTTTGAATGTATCTGAAGATTGTTTGATATCATTAATTTCGCCAATGACTTGTTCAACAGTTTTCGTTCGAATTTTTTGACCATCAAATGCATGCACAGAACAAAATTCACAATGAAAAGGACACCCTTTCGTCGTTTGAAGAATATCCGATAAATACATATTTCTTGATAAGTTGCTCCGATCTGGAATAGGGGATTTTTTCAAATCCACATAACCTTCGGATTTATATTGTGGCTTTAGCTGCCCTTTTTGTGCATCATCAAGGAGCGTCCCCCAAATATTCTCAGCCTCACCAATAACCACTGTGTGACAATGCAAAGCCGCTTCATCCGGACACATGGAGGGATGAATTCCGCCAAGAACAGTTTTTACACCTTTTTTTCGAAACATATCAGATATTTGATAGGCACGTTTTGCAAACATTGTTCTGACACTAATCCCTACCAAATCTACTTTTATAGAAAAATCAATTTCTTCTATATTTTCATCTATTACTATAATGTCATGTTCATCAGGTGTTAACGAAGCCAGGGTTGGAATAGCGAGCAAATAAGATATATACTTTCTGCTCATTAGAAAAGAAGCGTGAAATGAATAATCATAAAAGCTTTTTTCGTTTTCCAAACCATTTTTTGGAATAATAAGTGCTATTTTCAATAATCTTTCCTTTTTAAAAAGTTAATCAAAGCATACCCAATAAACTAGTTGAAGCACGCAACAATGTCAAGTTAATTGTTTTGTTTTTTGCAATCCTTTATTCGGGCGCATTCCCAAAAAAATTGGATATATCATACTTGTCGGATAGTTTTTTTTCAAACATTCTATACCTTGAACCTTGAATCAACCCGCCCCCTAAAACAGTATCTCCCTGATAAAAAACAGCAATCTGTCCAGGAGTCACTGCGCTTTGCTTTGAATCAAAATAAAGAATGGCTTGATTCAAGAAAGTCGGCTCTAATCTGGCCTTTACAGCCCGGGTTTTGTATCGAATACGCACATCAATATCTATTGGTACTTTCGGAGGATGATTGATCCAATTAATGGAATGCACCAAACAGTGATTCGTTAATAAATCTTCTTTATTTCCAACAATTAATGCATTGGTGTGCGGATCCAATTGAACAACATAATAAGGATAAGGTCCCGGACAATGAATACCCCGACGCTGCCCAATAGTGAATTCATGCAAGCCTTTATGTTGTCCAATTTTTTTTCCAGATGTTGTTATTATTGGGCCAGATTTTTGTTGAATGCAGCCTGTACCCATTAAAAAATCCTGATACCGACCCTGAATAAAACAAACTTCTTGACTTTCAGGCTGTATGAGGGAGTCAATCCCCTTATCTTTTGCATAATTAACAACATCGCCTTTGAGCCATTGTCCCAATGGAAAAATTATAGATCTCAATTGTTTAGAGGATAAAAGCCCCAAAAAATAGGATTGATCTTTATGTGTATCAATCCCTTTTTTTAACATACAAGATGTCTGTGAATGTACAACCTGTGCATAATGGCCTGTGGCAATTTTTTCAGCACCCAGTTTCATGGCATAAGCCCGCAAAAAGCCAAACTTGATTCTTGCATTACATAAAACACATGGATTGGGCGTTTGTCCTCTGGCATAGGTAGAAATAAAATATTTGACGACATGAGATTGAAAAGGTGTGCTTAAATTGACAGTAATGAATTTAACACCCAATTTATTGAAATAGTTGGAAAGTATGGTTTCGGGATGATCAATCGTTTCATAGCCAGTTAGAAAATGAAGGGCAAAAATATCATGTCCGGCAGCTTTAAGTAAGTGGGCAGCAACCATGGAGTCCACGCCCCCACTTACAGCCACCGCAATTTTCATTGTTATTCTCCAAAAAAGATCGTTTTCGTGGGACGTATATACATGGCACGTGCAGGACAAACACGTACACATAGTTCACATAGGCTGCATTTTTGGCGATCAAATTCTACAAACATTTCCGGACGACGAATAGACAGGGCATCAGTTGGACATACAGCAGTGCATGCACCGCAATGCATGCAGATATTTTCATGACGTTTAATGACACCTCCAGCATTTTTAACTTTAACGCCATTGTCTTTAAGGTATTGAATCCCTTTTTTACAGTTTTTTTGGTTTCCCAAGAGTTCGATGACCATTTTACCTTCTTTACGCGGAAGAATTTCTGCATTCAATATATTAAATGATAAATCGAACTGCCTTGCCAGGTTGCAGACCAATGGTTTTTGAGCCTTAGTTTTGGGAAAATTTAAATAAATAATTTTTGAATACATATTAATTGTTTCCTTTAACGCGATGTTCAAGTTTTTTTGAAAAATGGCAGATCAGCCGCAATCCTTCAAGGGTCAAATCGGTCTCTACATGCGCAATACATTCTGAAACATTGGCCATTAATGGCGCCAGGCCGCCAGTGGCAATAATCGTTTGCGTACCATCCATTTCGCTGGAAATTCGTTTGACAATACCATCAACCAATCCGGCATATCCAAAAATAATACCTGATTGAATACTCTCAGCGGTATCTTTACCAATCACATTTTTTGGGGGATAATAAATATCAACGCGCGGGAGTTTAGAAGCATTCATAAACAGGGCTTCTGATGCAATCATAATTCCTGGACTGATAGCCCCCCCTAAATACGCGCCTTCTGATGAAATACAATCAAAGGTAGTTGCTGTTCCAAAATCAATCACAATAAGATTTCCACCATATTTGTGATACGCAGCAATGGCGTTAACAAGTCGATCAGCACCCACTTCATCGGGGTTTTTAAGACAAATGGGCATTGATACATTTTTTGCATCTACCCAGATTGGGGCATGCTTTAAGTATTTTTTACAGAAAGCTTCCAGAATTCCAATCATTGGTGGCACAACACATGATGCAATGGTCCGGGAAATATCTTTGATATCCACATTTCCAAATATGAATAAATTACGCACAAGAATATGAAATTCATCTTCTGTTGTTTTACGTTCAGTCTTTATGCGCCAAGAGTGAATCAATTGATCCTTTTGATATACGCCCAAAACAGTATTGGTGTTTCCAATATCAATTACAAATAACATTTATTTTCCTGACATACCGAATCATATCTATCGAAATGATTTATATAATGTAATCGTAAAAATTTCAGGTCGAACTCCAGTCAATGAGACATTTCCCGGTACCTCAATTTTTACGCGTCTGGCATAAACACCTGGTTTTAAACCCTGTAAATCCACATATACATTCACATTTTTTGGGTTCAATTTCTGAAGTGCTTTGATACGACCTTCAAAGGTTAAATCCACAGTGGGTGGACGAATTTTATATCTGTAAGGTGTATTTTTACCACTGACCCGAATATTTTTATATTCCTGAGTTTCAATCTTTTCATTCAATGTCACATTCACGCGAACAATTCGTTTAGATACAAAAGGAATTAACGTTTCGTCCATGATCAAAGGCAGCTCTTTTGAAAAGGATTCGTTCGCACCATCTAACGATAATTCGCGTGTAAAAAATTCTGTAATATTTTTATTCTTAAGTATGTCTTCAGGGCCATTGAAAACAATGATACCCGGTTTAAGATAGATTTCAGAGAGTACACATGATTGTGCGGGCTTACCTGAAACAGATAGACGTACAGGGATTTCTTTTTCAATGATTCGTTCAATTTGAAATGACAGAGATTCCGGATGAATACTTAAAATTTCAATCCCTTCAGGAAAATTGCATTTTTGGGGATCAATCGGCAGTTCAACCTTTCCTGTATTAATTTTGGAAAAGTCTATTGGATATACAATATCCAGAAAGCGTATTGGCTCTACAAGATATTTATATCCTTTAATTTGAATTAAAACATGGTTCTCAACTTCGGTCATCAGGGTGATATCATCAGGTTTTTGTCCCCAATCTAATTTGACAGAAATTTGAGTTGTAACCGGTTGATACCTATGTTGATAATAAAAAAAGGCCAATCCGATAACAATACATATACATACAATAATCCAGAGGGAATATCTACGTTGATTTTTTATCATTTTTCGTCACTTCTTACCTGACAGTTCAACACATGCTTATCTGTCAGCGCGTTTAATAAGGTTAAGGTTATTGAGGTTTGATACACGTTATGTACACGAACAATATGAACGCCTTCAAGGGCAGATATTGTAATGGTTACCATGGTACCGCATTCAATCGCTTCTGAAAAATTTGAATCTTCTTTTTGAACACCCAATGCTTTTTGGATAAATGATTTTCGTGACGTCCCAATTAATAAGGGGACATCCAGTTTTTGAAAATCTTGTAAATTTTGAATGATCTGAAAGTTATCGTGAACTGTTTTTCCAAATCCAATGCCCGGGTCTGCAATAATAAGTTCTTTAGGAATGCCTGCATGGATCGCATGTTCAATGCGCAATTGTAAATTTTCAACGATTTCATGAATTATATTGTCATATTTGGGTGCAACTTGCATGGTTTGCGGTGTTCCCTGCATATGCATCAAAATGAGCGGCACCCCGTTCATTTTTACAACTTCAGCCATTTCTGAATCACGCAATGCACTGATATCATTTATAATGGAAGCACCAGCATCAATAGCAGCCTGGGCCACTTCTGCTTTTGATGTATCAATTGACAATGGTACAGACAATTTATTTGATAACTCTGAAATAATTGGTACAACACGATCTATTTCCTGGTGTGCCGGAACAGGCTTTGAAAATGGACGGGTCGATTCGCCGCCAATATCAATAATAGTTGCCCCTTGCTCAGCCATTTGCATCCCATGAGAGATCGCTTTATCTGTGTCAAAAAATTGGCCGCCATCAGAGAATGAGTCAGGGGTGACGTTAAGAATTCCCATAATCAGAGGGGGAAATCCAAGCTTTAAATGATAATTATGCCATTTTAAATCGTATTGTTTCATCTTATGCTTTTAGGCCTTCTTTTTTTGATCAGGGTTTTCTTTTTCTTCATTTGATTTGCCAGCGATCTCTTTATCGTTTTCTTTTTCTTCGTTTGGTTTGTCCGCAATCTCTTCATCGTTTGCTTCTTCATCGGAATCACCATTATAACGAAACCGCTCTGGACTTTTGGGTGATGGCAATTTTATGCCGGGTCGCATTTCATAGATCAATTCATCCAATTCATCACCCAATACAGTTTCTTTTTTTAATAATAACTCCGAGAGTTTGTGAAGAATGTCCATATTTTTTTTCAGAATCTCAACACCTTTATCATAGCTTCTGCGCACAATATCACGAATTTCAAAATCAATATCCTGTGCAGTTTTTTCAGAATACTCATATCCTTGTGAAAACTCACGACCATACATTAATGAATCTTCCTGAGAATCATATGAAAGTGGGCCCATTTTTTCGCTCATGCCCCATGAACGAACCATTTTTGTTGCCAATTCTGTTGCTTTTTTGATGTCATTGGATGCACCGGTACTGATTCTGTGAAATACAAGATCTTCTGCAATGCGTCCCCCAAATGCGACTGACAATTCAGACTCTAACTGGTCTTTATATTTAAAATCTCTTTCCTCAGGTAAAAACCAGGTAACACCGGCTGCCCTGCCTCTTGGAATAATTGTAATTTTATTGACCGCTTCAGTCTCAGGTAAAAATCGAGCCACCAGAGCATGTCCGCCTTCATGATATGCAGTAGTTTTCTTATCTTCTTCAGAAATGACTTTAGATTTTCGTTCAAGCCCCATATAGACTTTGTCTTTGGCATCCTCAAAATCGTTCATATCAAGTCGATCTTTATTTCGTTTGGCAGATAAAAGCGCTGCTTCATTGACCAGATTTTCAAGATCGGCGCCTGAAAAGCCTGGTGTACCCTTTGCCAATATATTGGTATTGACATCTTTTGCGCATGGGGTTCGTTTCATATGTACTCTCAGAATTTTTTCGCGTCCGCGAATATCAGGCAATGAAACATTCACCTGACGATCAAATCGTCCCGGTCTTAATAATGCTGGATCAAGTACATCCGGTCGGTTCGTGGCAGAAATTAATATGACGCCTTCGTTGGACTCAAACCCATCCATTTCAACAAGTAACTGGTTTAGCGTTTGTTCGCGTTCGTCATGGCCCCCACCAAGGCTTCCGCCCCGATGTCGTCCAACCGCATCAATTTCATCAATAAAAATAATACAGGGGGCATTTCGTTTGCCCTGGATAAATAGATCTCTTACACGCGATGCACCAACACCAACGAACATTTCCACGAAATCAGATCCACTGATGCTGAAAAAAGGGACACCGGCCTCACCTGCAATGGCTTTGGACAAAAGTGTTTTACCTGTTCCTGGAGGGCCTGTCAATAAAACGCCTTTGGGGATACGTCCACCCAAACGTGTATATTTTTTGGGATCTTTTAAAAAATCAACAATTTCCTCCAGTTCTTCCTTCGCTTCTTCGATTCCTGCAACATCAGCAAAAGTGATTTTATCTTGCTGTGTTGATAATAATCGTGCGCGACTTTTTCCAAAAGAAAGCGCTTTTCCACCGCCCATTTGCATTTGACGCATGAAAAAAACCCAAACGCCAATCAAGACAATCATGGGAAGCCATGACAACAATATGGACACATACTGTTGGTTTTCGCTAGGTGGCTGAACATCAATGGAAATGTTATGCTTTTTTAGCGTACTGATCATATCAGGGTCCTTAGGTATAAAAATCTTGAATAGTTGCCCTGATTTATGTGTCACATACAAATACTTATCCTGAATCAAAACTTCTTCTATTTGATTATTTTCAACCATCTTCAAAAAATGTGAGTATGTAACTTGAACTTTTTTTGATTGAAGGGGTTGTTGATGATTTAAATTATAAACCATGACCATAACCAATGCAATGATCAGCCAAAGTGCCAGGTTCTTGTAAAATGGATTCAAGGCAGTACCTCCCAAAAATTCATTGATTAAATGTGCATCTGCATTCAAGCACACGCCGTGTTGACCGGTCGATTGATGCAGCTTGCGATATTCGATATCCGATGACCCAAACAATAATATCTTGGCTTATGAGAACGGCCGCTTGTGATCGTTTGGACCTGGATACCTTTTGATTGATAAAAAATTTGCTTATTTTTTGATGTCCCATCATTCCAAAAGGTTGGAATCGATCTCCCGCTTCAATGTTTCTTACCATTACTGGAAATGATACCACATCAGCATCAAAAAAAACATGATTATCCGAAAAATCATAATTTTCTTTTAATACAAAATTTTCCGCTAATAAGTCAAGTTGTAGAATCATATTACACTCAGGAATATAAATTTTTTCTGGTTTGTCAATTTGATAACAAAACGTTTTTGCAGACTTTTTTTCTTGATTGCATGTCAGTTTTACCCTGTTGTTCGTTATTTCCACAATAAGATTGTCAGGAAGAAACATGTTCTTAGATTTGCCCGATACCAGCAGCCAATGTGAAAGCTTTTGAATATGATCGTATGTGATACGCCGCAAATGTCCCTTGAACTGCTCTATTGCTTTACGAAGCACACTTCGAATAACAGACAAATGGTTTTGCTTGATTTTGTGTGTATTTAAAATGAGTTGATCTTTGTCCTTATGAACGATTGAAGCGAACAATTTTTTTTCTGCAACAGTTTCTTGCCAATGTGAATCAATGCGCTGAATATTTGCCAATCGGTTGAGCGATGCTTTGATATTTGGATTGTATGATTGCAGGATGGGTATAAGATGATGTCTGACGCGATTACGTAAAAAGTTGAAATGATCATTCGTTTCATCAATCATCCATTTTTGATTTATTTGATTTAAAAAACATTCGATCTCATTGCGATAAACATCAATCAAAGGTCGAATCAGTTGGATATTTTTTGTTTCATCAATATTGCGTTTGGGAATAATGCCAGTAAGCCCTTTAGGACCAGTGCCGCGAAGGATATTCATCAATATTTGTTCTGCATTATCATCTGCATGATGTCCCAATGCAATTGTCTGATAACCGAACTGCATACAAATTTGGGTTAATGCACGATATCGAAGGTCTCGTGCAGCTTCTTCAAGGCAGCATCGATGCTTTTTCTGGTAAGCAGACACTTGAACTTGTTCAAAATGAAAAGGCAATTTGGCCGCTTTAGCCATATTTTTAACAAAATCGGCGTCTTGATCGGCATTTTTCCCGCGGAGTCCATGGTGGATATGTGCAATAGATAATTGAATATCATATTTTTTCGCTAAATATTGACACACCCGAAACAAGCAAATGGAATCCGGACCTCCTGATACTGCGCATAAAACCGACTGTCCATTTTGAATTAATTGTGATTCATTGCAGGTCTGCACAATTTTCTTTAAGAACGTATGTGTTTGAAATGGAAAATTCATTTTCAATTGTTAACATTCTACAACAATTTGTTGCAAGTATTTTCATCTTTTTTTATTTTTTCCTTGAAAAATTATTTGATTAAACATATACTGTATTGATGGTTGTGCTAAGCGGGGAGTTAGCGGTGCCCTGTACCCGAAATCCGCTTATGCGGGGCTGAATTCTCTCTGGAGGGCTTAATTTGAAATTGCCCAACGCTTCGATCGGTCGCCGCGCAACAGACGGTCGCGAACCTCGTCAGATCCGGAAGGAAGCAGCGATAAGCGATTCAGGCTGTGTCGCGGATCGATCCCGATCAAAAAGTGGAAGGCGATTACAAAACGGGTTCGAATGAGAGTGCACAGCCATTTTCTTTAAATACCATCCTTAATTTTCGTTTACATACCTTGACATTGCCCTTGGGCGTCTTATTTTTTTTTCAAACAAAAGATGAAGGACATTCAAAAAATTCAGTACTTCTTAAAAAATTAATTTGAATGTCTGTTTGATTGAAGTCCATGAACATATGTACATATCGTTCTATCGGTATGTCAAAAACATGTGGGAAAGGGTGAAAAAATTGAGTGCAACAAACAATGATGCAGTGCGTGTCACGCTGTCACAAGATTCAAAAGAAATTTCAGAAAAGTTGAAACAATCGCAAGAGACGATTGATTTGGAAACAGAATCTGATTCCAATGACAATATTTCCGATTCCAATGAAAATATTATTGATGAATCAACAGTTGTTGAAGACGCTGATGATCAAGCTACGTCTGAACAATCTATAGAGAATGATCAAAACAATGATTCTGATGATAATAATTCTGATAAAGAAGATGTGAAAAGTGCAGATACAGAAAAAAAACAAGATACTCCAGAAGAAAAACTAGAGAAAATAAAAAGCGATAATAAGGATCTTCAGGATCGATTGTTAAGACTTTCTGCCGAGTTTGAAAATTTTAAAAAACGCAATCGTCGTGAAATGTCAGAATTCAAGAAGTTTGCATCGGAAGTATTAATCAAAGATCTCTTGCCGGTTTTGGATAATTTAGACAGGGCACTTGAAACGACAAGCGCTGATGAAGCCTGCAAGGCCATTAATGAAGGGGTTTCCATGACGCGTGATGAAATGCTGAAGGTTTTTTCAAAATATGGGGTTAAACCTGTTGAAGCCCTTGAAAAAGAATTTGACCCGGCATTTCACCAGGCAGTAGGGCAAGAGGAAAATTCCGAGTGTCCAAAAAATATGGTTTTGAGAGAATTCCAAAAAGGATATACCATTCATGAACGTCTGTTGCGACCATCAATGGTTATCGTTTCAAGTTAAAAACAAACAGCAGCCAGGCAAAAATGGCCAAATAAATAACCTATGCGTTAGAAATTTCATTCGGCTGATTGCCTGATGAACCCTGCTGCTAAAAATATTTAATTTATAAATAGAACATTTGTAATTTAAGGAGGATAAAATGGGCAAGGTAATAGGAATTGACCTGGGGACGACTAATTCCTGTGTTGCAATCATGGAGGCAGGCGACCCAAAAGTCATAACAAATGCAGAGGGCGGAAGAACAACGCCTTCTATTGTTGCTTTATCAAGCAGTGGGGAAAGATTGGTCGGCCAGGTGGCAAAAAGACAGGCAATAACCAATCCAGAAAATACTGTTTTCGGTGTTAAACGTCTTATTGGGCGAAAATTCAATTCGCCGGAAGTTCAAGAAGATGTTTCGCGGTTGCCATATATTATAGATAAGGCAAATAATGGTGATGTTCGAATTAAAATGCAGGACAAACAGCATAGTCCGGCTGAAGTTTCATCCTTTGTGCTTTCCAATATTAAAAAGACTGCCGAAGATTATCTCGGGGAAAAAATCACTGATGCAGTTATTACAGTACCCGCTTATTTTAACGACAGTCAACGACAGGCAACAAAGGATGCCGGCAAAATTGCTGGTTTGAATGTTTTGCGAATTATTAATGAGCCTACAGCAGCATCACTGGCTTATGGCATGGACAAGAAAAGAGAAGAAAAGATTGCTGTTTTTGATTTGGGAGGCGGCACCTTTGATGTTTCTATTTTGGAAATTGGTGAAGGTGTATTTGAGGTAAAATCCACTAATGGTGATACGCATCTCGGGGGTGAAGATTTTGATTTGCGTTTGATTGATTTTCTGGCAGATGAATTTCGCAAGGATCAAGGTATTGATCTTCGCTCGGACAAAATGGCCCTTCAACGCTTGAAGGAAGCTGCTGAAAAAGCAAAAATGGAGCTGTCTTCTTCAGTGGAAACAGATGTCAACCTGCCATTCATTACAGCGGATGCCAGCGGCCCAAAACATTTGAACATTAAATTATCCCGATCAAAACTTGAGGCATTATGTTCAGATTTATTGGATAAACTCGAACGTCCATGCAATATCGCATTGAAAGATGCGGGGATGGCAGCATCGGAGATTAATGAAGTTATTCTTGTGGGCGGAATGACACGTATGCCAGCAGTTCAGGAACGTGTGAAGCGCATATTTAATAAAGAACCCCATCGGGGCGTTAATCCAGATGAAGTTGTGGCACTGGGTGCTGCAATTCAAGGGGGGGTTCTCAAAGGTGATGTGAAAGACGTGTTGCTTTTGGATGTTACCCCATTATCCCTGGGAATTGAAACGCTTGGCGGTGTTATGACAAAACTGATTGAAAAAAATACCACAATTCCAACAAAGAAAAGCCAAATTTTTTCAACAGCAGCAGACAATCAACCCGCAGTTTCCATTCATGTTCTTCAAGGTGAACGCGAAATGGCAACGAGCAATAAAACCCTGGGACGATTCGAACTGGTTGGCATTCCACCTGCACCGCGCGGCGTTCCACAGGTTGAGGTAACATTCGATATTGATGCCAATGGCATTGTTCATGTATCCGCAAAAGATTTGGGAACCGGTAAAGAACAATCCATTAAGATTACTGCTTCAAGTGGGCTTTCTAAGGAAGAAATTGACAGAGCGATCAAAGAAGCTGAAATGCATGCTGATGAAGATAAGAAAAAACGTGAACTGATTGATGCCCGAAATACAGCAGACTCACTTGTGTATCAGACTGAAAAATCACTCAAGGAAATGGGTGACAAAATTGATGAAGAAACCAAAAACAATATCGAAAGTGCGAAAGAACGTTTAAAGGGCGTATTGGAGAGCGACAATCTTGATGAAATTAAGCGTTTAAGTGAAGAGCTCACCAATGCATCACACAAACTGGCTGAAGCCATGTATCAACAGGCAGCACAGGCTGGTGCTCAAGGCGCAGGAATGGGTCCAGATATGAGTGGCGCAGGAATGGGACCAGATATGGGAGGCGCTGCAGGCGCTGGACCAGGACCACAGACTGACCCGAATCAAAAACCAGGAACTTCAAGCCCGGATGATGATGTCGTTGATGCTGACTATGAAGAAGTGAAAGATAAATAAACGTCTGCGCAGTTATCAGATAATAAAAAACCCTGTAGCAAGATTTGCTACAGGGTTTTTTTTATCAGGAAACAATTGTAAAGACTTTTTTTATTTCCGAGCTTTCCTATGGTGTTTTTTATGCTTTTTGAATAACCATAGACAGATCAACAGCTTTTGCTGAATGGGTCAGCCCGCCAATAGAAATAATATCAACACCTGAATCCGCCAATTCAGCAACATGTTTTTTAGTCACCCCGCCAGAAACTTCCAACAAGGCACGTCTATCCACTATTTTAACCGCCTGATGAATTTTTTCGATTGACATATTATCCAACATAATAATATCCGCTTTGGCAGATAGTGCATCTTCAAGCTGCTCAAACGTTTCTACCTCCACCTCAATTTTACTCAAATGAGAAATATGCTTCCGAATTTTTTTTATTGCTGGAACAATCCCCCCGCAAACTTTGATATGATTATCCTTGATTAATACACCATCAAATAACCCCATTCGATGATTTTTCGCACCGCCGGAACGTACTGCATTTTTCTCCAATATCCGCCACCCAGGTGTTGTTTTTCGTGTATCAACAATGATTGGCCTGATACGATTTCCTAAAATTTCAACATAAGATCTTGTTGTCGTTGCTATTCCAGATAATCGTTGAAGAAAGTTTAATGCAATGCGTTCACCTTCAAGTAATGTTTTTAAAGAACTTTTTATTTCACATACCACTTGTGTCTCTGATATCGTGTCACCATTATGATGTTCAGATTCAAATTGACAGGGTTCTGGGGCAATAAAATTAAAAACCGAATTCACCATTTCCAGGCCAGCAAGAACCATGTCTTGTTTGGCAATAATTTTGGCAATGCCTTTCATATCTGGATTAACAAGCGCATCAGTCGTGATATCACCATTACCAATATCTTCTATCAAAGCGAGGTGAATAATCGAATGCATCAAATAACTCATTGTCATGCTCCTATTTTTTCAACGCCCAATGGCTTTATGCATTCAGTCCAGCTTCAGCCAAAGTTTTAATTAAAGCCCGATAATATGGAAATCTCGGAAATTTGTTGACGCCAAAATTAAAGGTTTGAAAACTGACTGCCCAGTGATGTGCACGAACAGCACCCATCTCAATAATATTCTCCTGAGGTACATGAGGGAATCGCGGTAAAAAGCAATTCTCCAGTACCATTTGGCCATCATTATATATGGAAACATCACGTGAAGCCAGAGATTGCTTATGCATTGTCCAGTCATCAAGATTGCGAAGGAAATTCGTGTCATAGTCTGATTCTGGAATAAACGCACAAATCGAAAAATACTTTATATGATTGGGCACTTTATCCATATACCATTTCATCCGCTCTTGACGTTCCGGATGTGCCAAAGATCGAACGCCGCCAACCAGATCTGCACGCTCGACATCAGTTTTTAGCCCCATCAAAAGTCCAAGTGGATGAAATTTTTTACTGGCTTCAACATATTTTTGCATATTCACAAGGGCATCTTCTTTCAACACTGCATCGGCAAGGTATGAACCGCCAATATCACCATTGATTGATAAAAATGACAGGGTGTTTTGCAGGATAAAATCATCTTTAAAATCACCACAATTCATGGCTGCCAATAATTCAAGGGCCAATGGTGTACCATAAGAATATCCAATAAAAACAATTTTATACGCCTCATCCTTAACCCATTTTTGCAAAAGGGATGATTGATGCAGCATTTTAAACAGCGGCTCCAGGATTACTGATGATGATGCATTGGATCGGGGGTAAGCAGCATAGATCAATTTCATCCCCCCCCCTTGATGATTGTAAGTTTCAATGGTTTTGGTTTCATCATTGGGGTCAATGGCCATATGAACAAGATCAATAGGGGTCTGCTTAAATTGATCTTGTGCAATAAATGCCGGATATTTCAATGTATGGTGCGTAAAACCAGGCAGCAAGATCATAACAATTTTTTCATCTTTCAATAATTTATCAACATTTAGTTGCTTTTCTGGAAGTCGATCTATATATCGCTGAATTTCTGCTGGAATTGTTTCAACCTTATGATAGGATAAGTCCCTTTCCTGTCCTGTAATAACAAGATCTTCCGGACAAAAGGGTTTCCATAGATACCTGGCAATCTCTTCAGGTAAATAATTGGCCTGATTCAGTTCAAACAAAAAATGCTGAAAAAAACTTGTTTGCCATCGTCGTGAATTCATCACTTTTTCGGTTTTGTTTTCTTGAGACATGTCGATTCAATCCTCCTTTTAATGGGATAAGTATTTGTTGCTTATCCTGTTTTTTTTGCATAATGAACAAGCATAACCTGTTCCAAAAGCCATATTTGAATGTCGCTACATATCATTATCTATATCCAAATAGTCAAGAACCCCCATTTTATATTTTTTTTCAAAAGCCCTATTCATTTTTTCTATTGGATTTGATCCCAAAAACATCAATAATTGAAACAAATTCTTTTTTCTTTCTTCTCGATCATCAATATTTTTAAGAGCGACAATTTGATTCTCGATTTCAAAATATTTAAGTTTATCCAAAAGGGGCAGTTGCCAAAATAACAAAAATCCTCTATCCGGAAAATCAACATTGATGATATCATAACAAAAAAGCATAAAACTTTTTTCCAAAGCTTCCCTCATTTGATCAATTCTAAATTTCTCATGAGCAATATTTTTGATATCAAACTGTTTTCCAAAAACTTCAATATATATTTTAAGCTTGGGTTCAGTTCCTGAAGGGCGTAAGGTCACTTTGAGCCCTTTTAAATTGGATGGGGTTTCAATCTTAAAAATCAACACATTCCTTGAGGACCTGTCTGTGTCAGACACAAAAGGATTGTTTTCAGTTGACCACATATCAATTTTTTCTTTTACTTTAAATGTACCAAAGTTATGAATGGGATTCTTTCTCATATAATTCATTATGGTTGAAATTTTTTCCATACCAGAAGACCCTAAAAGCCTGATCTCGGTTAACAAATTGTTGCAATATCCATAAACTGAAAAAATTTCGTTTAAATAGTCAACTAATGTCTTATGTTCTTTTTTTAGTTCGGCAGCAAGTTCTGATATCCATATTGCCGCACTGGCAGCATCTTTATCTCTGACATAATTGCCCATAATAAACCCATGACTCTCTTCTGTACCAATAATGAAATGATGAATTTTATTTTCTTGCTCCAGCTTGTTTAACTCATTGCCAATGTATTTGAACCCTACCAGAAGATGGTCGATACACTTGATATTATGGTTTCGAGCGATATCAGTTACAAGAGAGGTTGTCACATTTGTTCTGATAATCACACTTTCATCGGTGACTAAGTTTTTTTCTTTAAATTTAGTAATACCATAATGGGTTAAAATAATTGAAAGTTCATGACCATTTAAAAATTGCCATTTATTATCATGCTTTGCCATAACGCCCAGTCTGTCAGCATCTGGATCAGAAGTCATTAGAATGTCGGCCTTCATTGTATCACCCGTTGAAATAAGATGATTAAATGATTCCATAACTTCAGGATTGGGTATATTAAAAGTAATATTTTCAAAGGCTCCATTATAATACTGTGTTTTGGGATCAATAAAAACATCAAAACCCAACCTTTGAAGTACAGGATATACCGATGTTGAACCCGTGCCATGCATGGGAGAATACAATATCTTGATATTTCTTTCCTCTGATAATGAAAGCGTACAAACCTGCTCTAAATAATTATTATCAACGTGTTTATCAATAAATGATATAAATCCATTATGTTTTGCAGTATCAAAATCCAATCTTTCAATTTTTTCAACGTGATGGATAACTTCATCAACAAGATGTTGATCCTGAGGTGGAATTAATTGACCGCCAAACTGGTCATACACTTTTTTGCCATTATCTGTTGGCGGATTATGACTGGCACTAAACATATTACCCGATATCGCATTTAAATGACGTATCGCAAATGATAACTCCGGAGTACTGCGATAACCATCAAATATAAGAACCTTAATACCATTTGCAGTATAAACTTCAGCAGCAGACATAGCCAGTTGTTTGCAATTCAGGTTCATAACCGGATTGGGAATAGCGTCATTATAAATGCCCTTTTGAGCATATTCCCGAACATCATAAGCGAGAATGACGCCCCGATTTTTAGCATCATCGCCATATTGCTTAATTAAATATTGGGCATGCCCCTGGGCTGATGCCTGTATGGTCCAAATATTTATTCTGTTGGGGCCAATGCCCACCATGCCCCTTCTTCCGCCAGTGCCAAAGGGGATAATTTGATAAAAGGAATCCAACAGAAAATCCCATTTTTTTGTTTCAATTAAATAAGCAATTTGAGGGACATAATCATTGAATTGTTGATCTGTTAACCATATTTTCAAGAAATGTATTGCAGAATCAATATATTTTTGTGATATTTTTAATGTATTAAATCCTTCTGTCGCAATCTCAATTAAAGACCTTGAATGAATCATTTGGCTTACCTTTCCATTAGATATATGATCGTCCAACTTTGGTTTTTCCTGGCATATTTTTTGCTGCCTCGTTGCCTCGCTCTGCGTGGGAATGCATATTGGACGCGCTGCGTCCAGTGCACTGTAGAGTCGTAGCATGCTACGTCTCTACACGACCTTATTTTTTTGTACGATCATGAAAAATGAGCATGTTATTTTCCGAGCATTCCTTATTAACATCGGTTTGATACCGGTTTTTGTTCGAGGCGAACAAAGGGTTCGACCAACCTTAGAAAAAGAATTCTGTTTGTAAAATCTTCTTTGCATCCTCAAGGTAGTTAAAAGAGCCTATGGTTGGTGGACATTGACGTTTACAACCAATATCAGATATTTTTGAGAAACTATTCGTAGGATGAGAAAAACACTCTCTATAAGCTTCCATAATTGAACTTGACGAAGTTAAATCTGCAAAAGGTTCATATTTAGAATTTGCGGTATGTGCACATGGATAAAGGCATCCATCAGCGCCTAAGGTGGGCCATATCCGCGATGCCAGACAGTAACTAAAATCATAATTACTGTATGGTTTGTCAGGGGCATTATATAAAATATCGATCCCTTCAACTTCCCTGTTAATTTGCTCAATATCAGATTTTAAATGCTCAACCAGACCATATGTTCTGTTTAAGTCATTTCTCGTTTTGATTTCATTTACACCAATCTTTTTCAATAATTCAAAACATTCTTTCCATTCATTTTTATCATAGGTTTTCGGAGTCGCTACAAATGTGACAAGAATATGTAAATTACTTCCATACATCAATCGATATTCATTGATCGTTTCAATATTTTTAATAATTTTAGAATATCCCCCTTTAAAACCTTTGTATTTTTCATAATTGCTATCATTGGTAACATCAAGGCTGATACTTAATTCAGAAATCCTTGAAATCAGTTTAACCAGTTCTGGATCATCAAGTTTCAAACCATTTGTGACAAGTTTTACAATTCTATGTCGTTGTAGTAAAAATCGTATTGCAGGGATTAGTTCCTTTCCTGCCAGCAATGGTTCTGAGTCACTGCCACATATATGAAATCGACTGGTCCATAAATGTTTCCAATAAGGAGACAGAATTTTATTCAACGTGCTGATCAACACTTCACTTCTCAAAATACTGGGGAGCGGCTCTATGGTTTCCCTGTCAATTTTTCCTACACACCAGGTGCACTTTAAATTGCATTGGCCAGACACTGGATGGACATCAATAACAGCAGGGGGGATGAGTCCACCTGATCTCGAGGTTACATAGCATCGGCTGAGCGTCTTTCTGACATTCTTTTCTGGATTCATATATATAGGCATTTGTTTTCTCCAGTTGTGGCACATTGTGCATAAATAAAATTTTTTTGATACATTGAAAATAAATATATGTCAAGTGTTTCTTGGAAAATTTAACACCCAGGTAAAGGGGGCGCATTCCCAAAAAGTAGGACTTTTGTTTTCTTAGGAATGCTCGAAAAATAAATTCCTCATTTACTTATGTGCCAAGAACGTGTAGGGGCGAACCTTGTGTTCGCCCATCGTACATAGGAACGAAAGCGTTATTAGTTCGAGGGCGAACACAAGGTTCGCCCCTACATCGGGCTGGCACATAAGTAAATGGGGAACTTATTTTTCGAGTTTTCCTAAGGAATGCTCGAAAAATAAATTCCTCATTTACTTATGTGCCAAGAACGTGTAGGGGCGAACC
>Ga0272440_1001291_pt1 | contig 20784 bp, 17 predicted proteins | sample SSMMMBAug17_FD_192440 | JGI IMG/M metagenome (GOLD analysis project Ga0272440, IMG submission 192440) | Marine sediment archaeal communities from Little Sippewissett salt marsh, Falmouth, MA, United States - SSM-MMB-Aug17 | ecosystem: Environmental > Aquatic > Marine > Wetlands > Sediment ...
AATTTAAAAATTGAACAAATTATTATTTTCCTAATAATCTAATAACATAAATTATTATAGAAAGTCAAACCGAAAAAACAGGAGGGATAATCTATGTTAATAATTCCTCTGCATGCTTTAAATTTGCTTGTGTTATATTGCCGCTTATCATTCTGGCAATCTCTTGTTGTCGTAAGTTATTTTTTACTTCCATAACATCAACATTTGTATTATCTGTTGTTTGGGATTTTTTTACTACAAAATGCTTATCAGCTTTACTTGCAATTTGTGGTAAATGGGTGATACAAATAATTTGTTTATTAGTAGATAAGTTTGTTAATTTTTTGGCCACCGCCACCGCCGTTTTCCCCCCTATTCCAACATCTATTTCATCGAAAACCATAGTTTCTACCGGATCTACGTTCGCTAAAATAGTTTTTAAAGCAAGCATAATACGAGAAAGTTCTCCGCCAGAAGCAATTTTAGAAAGAGCTTTTAAAGGTTGACCAGGATTAGTAGAAATAAGGAACTCTATATTATCTATTCCGTTAAGAGTAGGGTTAACTTCTTTGAAATCTACTGAGATTTTGCTTTTTTCCATTTCTAAATCACATAAGCAAGTTAATAATTGATTTTCAAATAACTTTGCACTATCTTTTCTTTTTATAGATAATTGTTGTGCTATTTCAAAAAACCCTTTTTCTGCAATGTCTAATTCTTTATTTAAATTATTAATATTATTATTTCCATCATCTATTAGCTCGACTTCAGACAATAGTTGCTTCTTTTTTTTCAGTATAGATTCTATGGATCCTCCATATTTGCGTTTTGCAAGAGATATTGCATGATATCTGTCTTCTAAGAGTGTTAACTTGTTAGGATCAAATGTTATCTTATCTAAATAACTACGGATTTCATCTTTTAAAAATTCTACCTTATAAGATAGTTCGTCTAGTGATCCTGCAAGGCTTTGCATGGTTTTATCTATATTAGAAATTTCCTTTAATTTTACTTTTGTTAAGGAGGCTTCTACTTCTTTTAAATTCTCATAACTTTCTTTGGCATAAAGATGTATCTGTTTGGCATGTTTTAATTTTTCTTTTTCTAAAATGATGGTTTCATCTTCTTTAGGCGTAACATTTAAGTCTTTTATTTCTTGTAATTGAAATCTCAAAAAGTCAGCTTTCTCTTGAAGCTCTTTTTGTTTTTTTATTTTTTGAGCTAAATCTTCAGCAATCTTTTTAAATTTTATAAAATAATCATGGACTAAAGCTTTGTCATTTTTTAGTTGGGCATAATTATCTAAAAACATTAAGTGTGAAGTATTATCTAGTAATAGCTGATGATCATGCTGTCCATGTAAATCGACTAATGCTGCTGCTGTTTTTTTTAGTTGATTTAGAGAAACAATTTGGTCGTTGATTTTAGATATGCTTTTTCCGGTATTGGTAATTTTTCGTTGCAATACAATTTCTTTTGAAGATTCTTTGTTTTTAAAAATAGCTGTTACTATTAATTCGTCTTTGTCTGGACTTATAAAACCAGAGGACGCTCTCTCTCCAAGAACGAGATTTAAAGCATTGAGGATGATAGTTTTTCCAGCTCCAGTTTCCCCGGTAAAAACATTGAAATGAGGAGAAAAATCTATTTCCAAATTATCTATTAAAGCGACATTTCGAATTTGTAAGTATTGCAACATCAAATTTTAAAAGACTTACAATATTTTTTCTAGACCGTAAAAGAAGCCTTGCTTGTTAATTATTTCTTTTGTAGCTTTTACAACTCCGGGCATGAAAGACTCCCTATTAATGGTGTCGTGCCTGATAGTTAGTGTTTGTCCTAAGCCTCCAAAAATAACTTCTTGATGTGCAACGAGTCCTGGCAAGCGAACGCTATGGATAGGAATATCTTCTCTTTCCATTTTTTCTCTGGTTTTCAATGCAGTTCCCGAAGGTGCATCTAGTTTTTTATCATGGTGTAATTCTATAATTTCTGCTTTTGGGAGATACTTAGCGGCTTCTTTTGCAAATTGCATCATCAAAACTGCACCAATTGCAAAATTAGGAGCAATTAAAATAGCGGTTTCAAACTCATTACACCATTTTTCAATAATAATCATATCTTCAGGTGTAAACCCTGTTGTTCCGATTACTCCTTTAGCTTTGTTTTCTACAATAGCTCTGATCACTTCCATGCGAGTTTTTGGTAGACTGAAATCAATAACAACTTGCGGTTGTGTTTCGGTTATGCTTTCTGCAAGATTGTCTCCGATATCAACGGTTTTTACTAGAGAAAGATCTTTTTCTGCTTTTACTGCTTTTACTACTTCTTGGCCCATACGACCTTTGGCTCCATTTACTAATACAGAAATATTCATATTAAACCTCCTCGTTTTTTTATTTCTTCTGCATGATACGAACTTCTAACAAGAGGTCCTGCAAACACAAAAGGAACGCCTATTTCTTTCCCGATTTCGGTATATTTATCAAATTGTTCAGGCTTAATATATTCTACGACTTGAAGATGTTTTTTTGAAGGGGCTATATATTGACCAATAGTTACAATATCTATGCCAACTGTTTTTAGATCATGGAGCGTTGCCTTTATTTCAGATATTGTTTCTCCTAAACCGACCATGATCCCAGATTTTAAAAGAGTAGAAGTATAACCATGATTTAAAAGAAAATTTTTAGCATATGATAAGACCTCTAGTGATCGTCTGTAATCTGCTTGGGGACGAACTTTTTTATAAAGAGAAGGAACGGTTTCTAAATTGTGATTAAATACAGCAGGTTTTTCTTTTAAGACAATATCCAAAGAAAATTTGTTTCCTATAAAATCTGGAACTAGGACTTCTATACTTGTTGTAGGAAAATTGTCTCTAATAGCATCTATAGTTTTTGCAAAATGAGTAGCACCACCGTCTGGTAAATCATCTCTGGTAACAGAAGTAACCACAACATGATTTAGATCCAGAGCAGCTACGGCCTTAGCTACTTCAAAGGGTTCTTTTGAATCTATGGGTAAAGGTTTTTTATCGATATTTTTCTCTATAGCACAAAAGGAACAAAACCTTGTACAAATATTTCCTAGTATCATAAAGGTTACGGTTCCTTTAGAAAAACATTCTCCTCTATTGGGACACTTTGCACTTTCACATACAGTATTTATGTTTTCTGGTAGTTTTTTGCGGATTTTTCTTTGATATTGATTTTTACTTGTTTGTTTTTTTAACCAATAAGGTAATCTCTGTAGTTGTTTTTCATTCATTGTTATATTATTTCCAAATTAATTATCTTGTTGAAACGACTCTATAATACTATCAATCATATACTGTAAAGGCATAGGGATTTTGCCAAAACGATCACGAATTTCTTCACGGATCTCATTAATCGTATCTTTAGTACTATTTAACAGTCTTTGATAAACAGCAAAACGTTGTCTTTCATCAGGAATATAGTAATCAGGAATATAGGCATTTTCTGGCAGTTCAAAATTTTTGTCTGGGGTTATAACTTCTCCTCGAGCTTCTTGTACAGATTCTTGTAGTAATTTACAAAAAAGAGTAAATCCAATAGAAGCAATTTGCCCAGACTGTTGAGTTCCTAATATATTGCCAGCTCCCCTAATTTCTAAGTCCCTTAGTGCAATTTGATATCCAGAACCAAGAGTGGTGTACTCTTTTAATGCCTGAAGACGCTCATGTGCAACAGTGCTTAGTAAAGTTTCTGACCTATAAAACAAGTAGGCGTAGGCGGTGCGAGTACTTCTTCCTACACGACCTCTTAATTGATGTAGCTGTGCTAATCCAAATTTATTAGCATCATTAATGATAATGGTGTTTGCGTTGGTGATATCGAGGCCTGACTCTATAATGGTAGTACAGACAAGAACATTATATTTCTTTTCCAGAAAATCAACCATGGTTTTTTCTAGTTGCTGGCTAGACATTTGTCCATGAGCAATCGCTATTTTAGCGGAGGGGACTATTGTTTTTATTTTATTAGCTTCACTAATAATAGACTGGATTTCATTGTGTAAGAAAAAGACTTGGCCTTGTCTTTTGAGCTCATTTTCTATAGCTTGCTTTAACAGTCCTGTTTGGTATTCAGCTAGTATTGTTTTTATAGGGAGACGGTCTTTAGGAGGAGTGTTAATAATGCTAATGTCTCTAGCACCAGCGAGAGATAGGTACAAAGTACGTGGAATAGGTGTTGCTGACATGGTTAGAACATCAACAGTTTTTTTCAACTGTTTTAACTTTTCTTTATGTTTTACCCCAAACCGTTGCTCTTCATCTATTATTAAAAGGCCTAGTTTATGAAAGATAACATCTTTTTGCAATAAACGGTGAGTTCCAATAATTAAGTCGGAACTTCCTGTTTGGATGTTTTGTATACTGGTTTTAATTTCAGCTGCTGTTTTCAAGCGACTTAAAACTTCTATTTTATGCCCAAAGGGTGCAAATCTTTCTTTGAAGGTATTGTAATGCTGTTGTGCAAGCAAGGTAGTAGGAACAAGAATGGCCACTTGTTTATTATTAATAACGGCTTTAAAGGCCGCCCTTAAGGCTACCTCTGTTTTTCCGTAACCGACATCTCCACACAGAAGACGATCCATTGGTTTGTGTTCTTCCATATCTTTGTTTATTTCTTGGATAGCTTTTAGTTGATCAGGTGTTTCCTTGAAAGGAAAGGACTCGGTGATATCTATTTCCCAGAGTGTATCTTCTGAAAAAGCAAAGCCTGCTTTTTGTTTGCGGTAACGATATAGTTCTAGTAAATCTTGAGCAATATCTTCTGTCGCTTTTTTAGCTTTCTTTTTTTGTTTTTCCCAATTGCTTTTTCCAAGAGAAGTAACGGAAGGAGTATTGCTTCCACTATAACGATGTATTAATTTTATTTGGTTCAAGGGAATAAACAACTGATCTTGACCAGCGTATTGTACTTTTAAATATTCGCCTTCTATTTCTTTTACTTTTAGGCGTTTTAAGCCTAGGAATATTCCTATACCATGGTTAATATGGACAACAAAATCGCCAGGCTTTATATCTGACACCAAAAAAAGATCGCTGTTTTCTGATTCAGAAACTCTAGACATAAAATTAGGGATACTACCAGCTTTTACGATTTCTGTTTCTTTAAGTTTGGAAATAGATCTTTGGCTGTGAATATTAAAAGATCTTATAGAAATTATTTGATCAAAATCATATTCAATACGGATAGGATGTGAATGATTAGCAGGAAAAATGTCTATTACACTTCCTTTGACACTAAATTCATTACGTTCAACAACAATAGGGACTCTTTGATAGTCCAAGGCAATAAGTTGTTCCGTCAGATTACAATGGGAGAGATTATTACTAGAGCACTTTAATATTAAAGAGTGGTTTTCTTTTTTCATATTATTATTTTACTATTCTTCAAATTTCTTAAATTTCAATATTACTATATATTATTGTGGTTATTTATGGAAATAAACAGTGTTACTGTTGACTTTTTAAATAACTTTTTCTAGAATGTTATCTTAGTTAGACCTAGGTATAGTTCTAGTATCTTAGCAAAAAAATAGAGAAAGGAGGGTTGTTTTTAAATCGGTTTAAAAAATGGGTTAGCTATATATATAGCTAATTCGTTGTTAATTATTTTAAGTTTTTTAGGAGGAAGTAAATGAAAAAATTAGTTATAGCATCTGTATTATTAGTTTGTTTAGTTTTTAGTTCTTTTGCTGCAATATCAGTAGGAACTGTTTTAGATTTGCCAGCAATAGGATGGGAATTTGACAATGATATCAGTGCACAGTTAATGCTCAATCTTCAGTCTGATTCAGAAGATGTTGAAGGTTCTATTACCAATATTGGTGTTAGATGTTCTTATGATTTCTTCAAAAAAGGTCAAGCGGCTGTAGGTGTATTTGGTGCACTTCAGTCAATTAGTAGAAGTGATGATTATGAAGTTGAAGGGGAATCAGGTTCTCTTGTATCTTTAGGATTATCTGTATCTGCCAAGGTAACAGAACAAGTAAAATTAGTTTCTGATTTTACAGTTTACCAAACAAGCAGCCAAAAAGATCCAGATGTAGATGTTAATACTTTTGGGTTACAAGATGTAGCTTTAGGAGTTCTTTATACTTTCTAATTATTTAGAAAAGTAATAATCAACAAAAAGCCCGCTTTTTATAAAGCGGGTTTTTTTTATTTCTTTGTATGGGCGCAAGAATGCAGTTAAAGAGATTGATCTATTAAAAAGGACAGAAAGTCAGCTCTATTTACTAGGCCGACTAGTTTTTTATCTCTGATAACAGCGATCGTTTTTAGATCTTCTTTGATCATTAGATTAGCAGCATGAAGAGCTGTATCCTGCTCGTTTAAAGTAAACGTCTCTTTTCTAAAGATATCCTTTACGATTTTATCTTTAACATTTTGAAGGCTTTCTATTAATTTATCTGAAGAGGGTGGCATAAAATTAATGTTACTTATGAGTTTATAATAATTGGGTAAAGCATTATAAATAACATCTTCTATTCCTATCATGCCAAGGTATTCATTATGCTGATTGGCAACAGGCATTAAGTCTCGATGTTGGCGCATTAATAACTTTATTAAGTATTTTATATCTGTGTTTGGTCCAACAGAAGTAATATCATTAAACATAATATCTTTTACGTACATAAATAATTATATCTCCGCAATTTTTATTTTAGATTTTGCTTCATTGATGTCTTCTATATTAGCAATTTGTTTTTTTATAGACCTCATATTTACAAAGCCAGCAGCGATCCCTGTGCGTAAAATTTCAGTTGTTGGTTCTTCTTTAGTTAAGGCATAAACAAGCCCACCAACTAAAGCATCACCAAAACCAAATAAATTGACTATTTTGGAATTTTCTATAGAAATCTGATAGATTCGATCTTCAACAGAAGCTATGTATAAATTTTTTAGAGGATTTGTGAAGACTACTGTTTCAATGTTTTTGTTTTTACTATGTATTAATTTGGCCAGACTAACGTAATCTTCCAAAGTTTCAGTTTTAGAATCAAACAAATTATAGGCACTACGCATATCAGGGTAAACAATAGTAGGCCCAGCTTCTATCCCTTTTTCCAGGGGGATACGAGCTGTGTTAAGAATAGTTTTAATTTTTCTATTATTAGCAATGTCTATTAATCTAGCATAAATGTCTGTTGGTGTATTTGGAGGTATACTTCCAGAAATAATTATGAGTTCAGAATCATCCAAAATACGTTCATAACGTTCCATAAAATTGTCAATATCTTCTTTAAATATAGGGGGTCCAGATTCATTTATTTCTGTTAGCGTAGAGTTTTTCTCGTCAACAATAGAACTATCTATACGAGTGTCATTTTCTACAAATATAAAATTTGAAATGATCTTTTCATCCCGAACCATTTCCTCGAGGATACGTCCTGTATGTCCGCCTATAAAACCCATAGCACTGACATCTAAGCCCAATCTGTTCAAAAAAACAGCAACGTTAATGCCTTTCCCTCCAGGGGTGGTACTGACCTTGATTAGATCTCCTAATCTATGTAATTTATGAGGTTTAAAGTTATTGATTAGGTATAACTTATCAAGAGCTGGGTTTAATGTGACAGTAGTAATCATATTATGGACTTTCAATATAGCATATTTTCAATATTTTAACCATTTTTTTACCGCAGATAAAGTTTCCTGTTTAGTACCAAAATTTTGTGTGCAAGAAGGGATAGAACGCAAAAACGAATTACCATAACTTTTAAAAAGCATTCTATTATCTAAAACGATAACAACTCCTTTATCTTTTTTCCTTCTTATTAAACGGCCAAATCCTTGTTTGAATTTCATTACAGCGTTAGGGATGGAGTATTCATAAAATACATTACCCCCTTTTTTTACAATTTCTTTTACCCTGGCAACGACTAGAGGATCTGTAGGAACTGGAAATGGCAATTTGACAATTACTACGCAAGAAAGTGATATTCCAGGAACATCTATTCCTTCCCAAAAACTATCAGTTCCTAAAAGCACAGAATTTGTTTCTGCTCGAAAGCGTTCTAATAAATTTTTTCTGGAATGCCCTTTTCCTTGACAGAGTAAAGGATAATAAATTTTTAAATTCTTTTTTAATAGACAGTAAACTTCCCTTAACATTTTGTAAGAAGTAAAAAGGATTAAGGACCGGCCTTTAGTTATTTTTAACAACTTCTTTAAATATTTAACTACAGCTAAAACAAAAGAGTCTTCTTGTGCAGGATTTTCAAAGTTTCTAGGAATACAAAAAAGAGTTTGTTTTTTGAAATCAAAAGGAGATCCTAGCCATATGCTTTTGGCTTCTTTTTCTTTTAATAGATTCAATCCTATACGATTTCTAAAGTAGTCAAATTTATTTTTTACAGTAAGAGTTGCAGAAGTTAATATAACACTCCTTTTTTTATCAAATAAATTATCTGCTAATAATTTATTAATTAAAACAGGACTAACAGTTAATATAATATTTTTACTTTTTACTTTTTCTTCTAACTCTAGCCAAGCTACATAGCCTTGATCAGGTTCAAAAACTAGAAATAAAATATTTTGTAATTCTTCTAATTTACTAATAGTATCTCTTACGGAAATTTCTAAAAGATCAGAACCTATAGATATTGTTTTTATTGTTGCCACTAAGGAGTCTAATGCTTTTAATAGTTTATCTTTAGTTTTACAAACTTTTCCCCATTCTTTGCCAACACATACTTCGGCATTAAGTAGTATTTTATGATTGATATTTCGAGGCTTAAAAGATAAAAGATCTTCTTTAAAGGTAGATAGTAAGTTTTTACAATTTTCTTTTATTTCTTCTGTAATTGGAATTTGGTCTGATATGTTGTTTAAAATATCTTGGGCTTTTTTAATAGAAAATACGTAAGATAAAGCATTTGTGGCAGAGTTTTCTAAATTATGAGCTTCATCAATTATAAGGTATTCATACTCAGGCAAAAGAAACCTTTCGCTATGAGAATCTATTAATAAAATTGAATGATTAATAATAATAATATCTGCTTGTAAAATGCGTTTTTTCAATAATACTAAAAAACAATACTTACGATAGGGACACATATGTCCTAAACAAGTAGCTTTCTGTGCTTTTAAATAGTTCTTATGTTGTACAATGATACTGTTATGTAAAGAGTCTAAATCTCCATCTGGAGTGTAATATAACCAAAACAAAAAAGGAATAACTTTTATTGATTTATTTGTTTTTAAGAAAACCATAAATTTACGTAAACATATGTAATTTTCACGGCCTTTTACTACTATACTTTGGAACTTATTAGAAACTAATTTATGTAATAAAGGAATATCTTTATTGATAATTTGTTCTTGTAAAGTTTTTGTTCTTGTTGAGATAATAATGGGGTTGTTGGTTTTATCTGCCATGTGTATGGCTGCTATTAAATAAATAATTGATTTGCCGACACCTGTCCCTGCTTCGATTACAAGATGCTCCCAATTGTTAAAAGCATGACAAATATAACTGAGCATTTGTTGTTGTTGAGTTCTTTGTTCAAACCGAGAAAAAACGTTTTTAGCATTTAGAAAATCTCCCCATATTTTATCCATATCAATTTGAATAGGTTTTGTTTGTTTTATTTTTTTAATGTTTTTTTTGCGGAAATTTGTTATTAAACGATTTTTAAAAAATTGTTTCCAGCCAATATTAAGATTTGTGGGACCCTGTTCTTGTTCTAAAAAGAATTTTTTTAATATCCATTTTTCTGAAGAACAAGAAAGCACTTTATTAATCTCGTGTAATAAGGGCGATGGTAGTGTTGGAATATTTTTTAGTAGTTTAATTAATATTTTTGCTGTAGCTTTGGCATCATCTAAGGCACGATGCCTATCTGCGATGTGAATGCCAAATTGTTTGGCAATGTGACTTAACTTGTGACTGTTTAAAGTAGGGCAAAAAATGGCGGTTAAAAACTGTGTATCCAATAGAGGCATTTTTAATTTAGGTTGATTGATTCTCTCTAAGGAGGTATTTACCATATCGTAATCAAACTTGACATTATGACCTACAAAAATATCTTTTTCCGACATGAAGCTCATGATTTCGCTAGAAACTTCCTGAAAAGTTGGAGCTGATTTTATCATATTATTGGATATGCCAGTTATTTTTTGTACAAAAGGAGGGATTGTATTTTTAGGACGAATTAGAGTTGAAAACTCACTTTGAATTTTCAAGTTTTTAACATAGACTAGTCCTATTTCAATGATTTCATTGTTTTCAGGAGATAGACCTGTTGTTTCAACGTCTACCACTAAAAAATTAGAATCTTTTATCCTTTTCATCGTTAAATATCAAGCCAATTTTCTATTTTTTCAATAATAGTAACCCCGATGTCATCTAAAATTTTCTCTTCCTTTTTAGAAAATTTTTGTAATACATAATTTGCAGGATCTTGGGAGAGGGAAGGTCGTCCTATGCCTATTTTTATTCTTTGGATATTCTCTGTTTTAAGACTATTTATAATAGAAGCGACGCCTCTATGACCTCCTGAAGATCCCTTTTTTCTGAAACGTATTTTACCAAATTCTAAATCCATGTCATCGAATACTATTAGAATATCTTCTATTAAAATTTTATAGAAGTTTACAAAATTTATTAAAGCCTTTCCACTATTATTCATGTAGGTTAGAGGTTTAAGTAATAGTAGGTCTTTTGTTTTTATAAAATAGGCATTATATTTTTGTTGCCAGGATATGTCAGAAAATTTTTTCTTGTGAAACTTGTCTATTGCAATAAAACCAATATTATGTCTCGTATTTGTATATTTTTCTCCGGGATTGCCTAGCCCAACTATTAATTTCAAATTTTTTAATTGATTACTAGTGATCTTTAAACACCTCATCTTTTTTTTCGGCTAAAGTTCATTTTGCGACAGCCTCAAAGTTTATTCTGCCGGCCCAACATTTCCGGCTCTTATTTCGTGACAGTGTCTTGTTCAAATTGTAATTTTACTTTACACTATATTTTCATTCACAGTAAATGAGGATAATCCCAATTCTCAATAAAATAAGGAGTTTTTATGAGTAAAAGTACCCATAATCATTTATTTACTTCAGAATCTGTTACTGAAGGACATCCTGATAAAATGTGTGATCAAGTTTCTGATGCTGTTCTAGATGCAATTTTAGAAAAAGATCCTAATGGTCGTGTGGCTTGTGAGACGATGCTCACAACAGGAGTAGCTATTGTTGCAGGGGAAATCACTACTTCTTGTTATGTTGATATTCCTGCTATTGCTAGGCAAACTATTAGGGAAATTGGTTATGACAATTCTGATTATGGTTTTGATTATAAGACTTGTGCAGTGTTTACTTCTATTGACAAACAATCACCGGATATTTCACAAGGAGTTACTGCTGGAGAGGGCCTATTTAGTGAGCAAGGAGCAGGGGATCAAGGGATTATGTTTGGGTATGCTACAGATGAGACAAACACTTATTTGCCGCTGCCCATAGACCTAGCACATAAACTTACTAAAAAACTAGCAGAGGTGCGGAAATTAAATGCTCTGGAATTTCTACGTCCAGATGGTAAATCGCAAGTTACAGTTGAATATAATAATGGCATACCTGTTCGTATAGATACCGTTGTAATCTCAACTCAACATAGTCCAGATGTATCTCATAAAGAAATAGAATCTAGTATTATCAAAAAGGTAATAGACCCTATATTGCCCCAAGATCTTGTAAAGGGGGCTGTGAAATATTTTGTCAATCCAACAGGAAAATTTATTATAGGAGGCCCACAAGGGGATTGTGGTCTAACTGGTCGAAAAATCATTGTAGATACCTATGGGGGGGTTGGTGCTCATGGAGGAGGAGCTTTTTCTGGTAAAGATCCTTCCAAAGTAGATAGGAGTGCCTCCTATGCTGCTAGACACATTGCTAAAAACATTGTTGCTGCTGGTCTTGCTAAAAAATGTGAGGTTCAATTATCTTATGCAATTGGAGTTTCCCAACCTATATCTGTTAATGTTTGTACTTTTAATACAGGCTCTATAGAAGAATCTAAATTGGAAAATGCTGTAAAAGAAATTTTTGACCTTACCCCTAAAGGCATCATTGAGAGGTTAAAACTACGACGTCCTATTTACAAGAAAACAGCAAGTTATGGCCACTTTGGAAGAGAAGACAATGATTTTACCTGGGAACAGCTAGATATGGTTGATAGCTTAAAATCAAAATTTAGTTAAGAAAGTTGTAACAAATGGCCTCCTCTTCTTCTTTTGATATTGTTTCTAAAGCTAATTATCAAGAAATTGATAATGCAATCCATCAATCTATGCAAGAAATACAAAATCGTTTTGATTTCAAAGGTAGTATTAGTAATATTAAGCGTGAAAATGATAATTTGATAACTATAATTTCCGAAGATGATTTTAAATTAAACAGTGTTTTAGATATCCTAAAAAATAAACTTATAAAAAGAGCAGTATCTTTAAAATTTTTAAAATATGGAAAGATAGATAATGCCACTGGTGGCAATGTTAAGCAAACAATAACCATACAAGAAGGTATTGATAAAGATAAAGCCAAAGAAATTAACAAATTAATAAAAGATTCTAAAGAAAAAGTTCAGTCTCAAATTCAAGCAGATCAATTAAGAGTTAGCGCAAAGAGTAAAGATGCGCTTCAAAATGTTATACAATTACTTAAAAAGCAAGACTTTGATATTGAATTACAGTTTATAAATTTTCGTTAAAATGATTTCATTTATTTATCATGTTTATCCTTAACTTATGATTATTAATAAATTTTTTTATATAGCTATATTTAGTCTTCTTATATGTACTAATATTTTTGCAAATGATTTAACTGCAATAATTACGGATCCTATATCAGGGACAATCCTTGCTGAGGATTCCACTATAACAATTTCTGGGACTGTTACAGGTGATATTTTTTCTAATTATGAAATGCACTTTGTTACAGGGAACAATTTTTCATGGTCTAATCAAGGTATAAGCATCTTTAATGTTTTCGCAACTACAGAAAATGGCATTTTAGGAACTTGGGATACAACGAGTCTTAACTTAACATCCTGGAAATTAAGATTAACAGTTTATGCAAATGACCAAACAAAAAAAATATATTATGTAACAAATGTTGTAGATACAACATCTCCTGCTATTTCACAAGTAACTTTTAACAATCTTAGTACCGGTGATAAATTTTGGGTAAAAAATGGTGACGGATTACAGCTTTTTGCTGATATATCAGATGATTATTTAATAGCAACAGAAAATCTTTGGGTAGATTTTTCTTCTTTTGGTGGGTCTAAATACTCTTTGCCAAGTACTTGGGAAACTAGTCCTACAGGAGTGGCATCATGGCTAATAACTACCAACATAGAAACAAATGGAGTTATATCTTTAAATATCTTTATTCAAGATTTTGGAAACAACTATGTTAGTATCAACTTAGTTACCACTGCAGACTACTCTTTGCCCTCCATTGATGTTTTTGTTGATAATATACCACTATTTAGCGGAGATTTTTTACAAAAAGAAATAACTATAAGTGCTTATGTTACAGATAATTATGATATAGAATCTTTCTCTCTCTATTTTTATAATAACGATTCCTTAATTTCTACAACAAGTAACCATAGCGGGGTTACTTTATCATTATTTATTAAAGACTTAGATAATAGCCGTCAATATAAGGTTGTTGCTGTTGCAAGTGATTTGGCAGGAAATATTATTACAGAAAACTTTACCAAGGTAGCAGTTGTAGAAGATTTTATCTTAACAGAAGTGCTCCCTGCTCCAAACCCTTTTAATCCCAATAATGAATTGCTACATATTGGCTATAAAGTAAGTATCCCTGGGATAGTGAAACTATACCTTCATTCCATTACGGGAGAAAGAGTATATACAGAGAAACAAGAAAGTCATATTAATAACAATGGTTATAACGAATTTGTTTGGGATGGTCGCAATCAATATGGCAAGTTGGTTCCTAATGGTTTTTACTTTGGTGTTATTGTTGCAGAAGATAACTTGGGAACAAAGAAAAAAGAATTAATAAAAATTGCTGTCTTAAAATAACATGATTACTAAAAAAACATTAATATTTTTAATTTTTATCAGTTTTACTATTTTGATGCCGGCCAAAGAATATGCTAGTAGATTCATGGATATGGGTGCAGGAGCAAAAGCTGCTGGTATGGGAATGTCAGGTGTAGCCATCGCCGATGATGCATATGCAACCTATTGGAATCCTGCGGGGCTTATGAATTTGAACAAAATGGATATAAATGCTTCTTATTCTACTTTTTTTGGAATAATCAATAGAAAAATCATCAATTATGCGCATCCATTTGGGGATGGGGTTTTAGGCATCGATTATATAAGTACTTGGGTAGATGATATCAAAAATACAACTTATACGGACAATAGACCCTTGGATGTTGGAGCTAGTTTTATGTATACTGCCTCTGTTTTTATTTTAAGTAAAGCAGGTAAACTATCTGATATTTATAAATTTCATAATATGGATTTATTTTATGGGATTAGTATTAAACTTATGGGAGAAGGGTTTTCTGAAAAAGAAGGTGGCTCTGGCATAGGGTTAGATATAGGCCTTCAAGGGCAATATGCTTCGTGGTTAAAATGGGGGATAAACTTCCAAAATATAGCTAAAACTTCCTTTGAATGGGATACTCCAAGTAAGACTGTAGAATTAATTCCTACCATAATTAAGACAGGAATTGCTTGGCAAGTTTTTCCCAGGATTGCATATATTCTTGATCTGGATTTTCAGGAAGGACAACATCCAAAGTATCATACAGGTTTTGAATATAAACTTGTAAATACTTTTATGAAAAATATAGCATATACTTTGAGAGCAGGTCTTGATAATAGCAATGTAACGTTTGGTTTAGGACTGAACTGCAATAATTTCAAGTTAGACTATGCTTATAGAAAAAATCGTTATCATTACTTAGATGATTCTGTTCTCATTTCTATAGGGTTTAATAATAAGTAAGAACTTCTCTATGAAGAAAAAAATTTCTTGCTATCTATTTAGTGAACATCAATATGCTTTCAACTATTGGTACAAGTCAGGGATAAAAGAGGCTACTTTACTCCATTTTGATACACATGCTGATATGAATGGTTTTTTTTGTAAATCTTTATCTATATACCAAAAAGAAATAATGGCCAACAAGCAATATAGAAACATAAAAGATATAAGCAAAGATTTAGATGTTGCTAATTTTATTGTTTTTGCAGCATATTTAGGTGTTATCAAAGACATATATTGGATTATCCCTTCTTGGGCATATAGAGGTTCTAAATATGAAAAATTTTACTGGGGCTACTTGCAAGATATAAAGGACGAAGCCTTGCCTCAAAATTATTTGCAAAAAAAAGCCCTAGAAAAATCTAATATTGATATCAATAAAGATGATATTGAAATAATAGAAAATAACAATAAAAAATTGCTTTATGGCCCTAAAAGCAAATTAGAATTTTTAATAGAAAGTAGTAACAACTACCTATATTTTTCTCCTGTGTTATCAGAAAAAGAAAGCTCTTCTAAAAATTCAAAAAAGATAACAATTCACAAAGTATATCAAGAAGAGCTGCCCCAAAATCTAGATAATACTATTTTAGACATTGATTTAGATTATTTTTCTTGTACAGGGTTTGATACTTTTTCTTTAGGGCTACCTGATTTTTCTCAAAAAGAATTAGAGGATATGATTTATAAATGGAGTGATAATATTAATCAAAAACAGATATGGCCTTCTATCATTACTGTTGCAACTTCTCCAAATTATACTCCTACCAAATATTTGGAAACTCTCCCAGAAATAATAGTAAATAATCTAAAAAAAAATCAATTTAAAATTCGTTTAAAACAAGGAGAAACTAGCTATAATTTACATATACTTACTTTAGTTGCAAACTTGGAAATAAAACTTGATTATATCAAAATTAATGATCCCAGAAGTCAAAAAGATATAAACGAAAAAGAAGTCTATAGTTTTTTAAATTCCTATAAAGAATTACACCAATACGAAATTCCTGAAATTTGCTACAAACAAGATAAATTTGATGTTTTTATAAAAAAACCTTTTAAAAGTATCGACTTGCAGAATAAAGATTTTAGTAATTATTTATTACTTACTGAAGAATATAATTTGCTGGAACTAAAAAAATGTTTAGAAGCATTTTTAATATGTTTTCTTAATGTTAATTCGAAGTGGACAAAAATTTTACATAATATAAATAATCTAAAAAAAATAGTAAATAATATTCAAAATCAAGCGACCAAATTTGACAAACAATTATTCCTTTTAATAGAAATAGACAAGCAAAGGCAACAAATAAAATATAAAAATAAAAGTTCTTATCAAAAATTACAACAAATGTTCAATCAACTTGAAAATGAACTAGGCATATCTTAAAATTGCGAACAAACCTACAGGTTTTTATACCATACATTCATGCTTTCTAGCCCTTCGGGCATAAAAGTATTATTTATTAGTGTTCCTGAAAAAGTATAGCCTTGCTTTTCAAATATATAGTTAATACCTATAGAACTGGCTCTGGCTATTGTATATGTAGTTTTGATTTTCTGTTTTTTCATTTCAGATTCCATGTATTTAAGCAAAGCTAAAGCATAGCCTTTGCCTCTGTATTCTGGCAAAGTTGCAAAGTCTGTCATTTCCGCATTTTGGTTATCTGCATCAATTTCAGAAGAAGCTAAGGCTGCAATTTTATCATTAACTCTAACTAAGTAATATTGTACATGAGATTTCATAGTTTCTATTAAGTAAGAAGTATCATCAATAGGAAAGGGATAATTAGAGAAAACTTTACTATATATTTTACTCATTTCTTTAACATCTATGGTCGTTGCCATTTGGATATCTAATGGTATTTTTTCTTGTGATTTTGTTCTGATAGCTTTTTCTTGAACTATTTTTAATATATCGTTAATTTTATTTGGGTTATAATTTTCTTGCCGTTCTTTAGATAAGTATTTAGCCATAAAATGAATCGTAATTTTTCCATTATATAATTTAGGAATTTTGGCTTCTGCATGGTAATCGTCTTGTTCAAATATAGCTTTAACAGCCGCAGGGATTTTGGCAATGATTTTGGTGTATTCATATTTTTTAGCCATAAAATTTAAATCGTGAAGAATGCTTGGAAGGTCTTTCTGATCTAGTTTCATCAAGTAAATTCTCTGGCTATCTACACCATGATGAATTATAGATTGTCCTATTTTGCAAATGGAATCAGTCATTTATTCAAAGATTATCCCTTAGTCCGTCTTTTCATGCGTTGATTTTCTCTTGGCACTAGAGAGATAGAATCATTGGCATCAGATAACAAATGATGAATGCCAACAGATTTGTATTCTTTAGCACCGTCAAGCTTTAATTGTAAATCACAATTATCACATTTACGATCACAAAATACGGGCTCATAAGAATCAGGTTCTTTGTAGGTAGTTATTACACCTTCATAATTGCGCAAGATAACTTTATTTGTGGACCATGATATTAAATATTGAGGCATAATAGGGATTTTCCCTCCTCCACCAGGAGCATCAATAACATAGGTTGGGATCGCAAACCCGGTAGTGTGTCCTATCAAACTTTCTATAATTTCAATTCCTTTGCCAATAGGAGTTCTAAAATGATTTAATCCTTCCGATAAATCACATTGGTACAAATAATATGGTCTTACACGATGTTCAACTAATTTGTGGACTAAACGTTTGATTATTCTTGGGCAATCGTTAACCCCAGCTAGTAGAACAGTCTGGTTTCCTAAAGGAAATCCAGCATCTGCTAATTTAGCTAAAGCTTTTTTGGCGGATTCAGTGATTTCTCTGGGATGGTTAAAATGAGTGTTAATCCATAAAGGTTGATATTTTTTTAAAGTTTTAACTAAATTATCAGTAATGCGATAAGGGAGTACAACAGGCATTCTGGTGCCAATACGAATAATTTCTACATGAGGGATCTTTCTTAACTCTGCTAAAATCCAACCAAGATAATTATCTGATAACATAAAAGGATCGCCACCAGAAAGTAGAACATCTCTAATGGGAGGGTTTTCTTTAATGTAGCGTATGCCTTTTTCGATATCTGTTTTACTAGGGATAGAATCAATATCTCCTACTTTTCTTTTGCGGGTACAATGACGGCAATACATGGAGCAAGTGTTACTAATGTGAAAAAGTACTCGATCAGGATACCTATGAGTAATATTAATAACCGGGCTGTCTTTGTCTTCTGCTAAGGGATCTTTTATGTCTTGTTGGGAAATGCTTAATTCATCAGGAGATGCAAATGATTGCTTGAAAATAGGGTCATTTTCATAATTACTGTCGTCAATTAATGAGAGATAATACGGTGTAATAGATAAAGGAAAGTTTGATATAGTCTTTGCTGCAGATTCTTTTTGTTGTTTGTTTAATTTAATACCACTTAAGCGTTCAAAAGTATCAATATCTTTAACAGTATTGGCAACTTGCCATTTCCAGTTTTCCCAGGAGAAGGTATCTTTTTTGCTATTAATTTTACTTTTTATAAAAGTTTGTTTTCTTTTGATGCCCTGCATATGATCTTTTTATTATAGAGGGTTATGGGTTTTGTTGCAAAAAAGCGATGAAGGATTTGATTGATATCAAAAAAGTACTTAAAAAAAACAGGTCTAGTTGTTAAAGACATGGGGGAAAGAATAACTAGTAATAATTTTATTATTCATTATAATATAATCGTAATAAAAAGGAATTTAGCTGTAAATATTTTTTTAGGTTAAGTCTTATTTTATAGTTCCTGGCCCATTATAAAATAAATCTTCAGTAAACAAATGATAATCTTCGAATATATTAGAATGTTTTTTATAGAAAGTACGTATTTGTTCAAATGAGTTTATGGGGCTTTGTTTGTTTAATGTATTTATGTCTTTAAGTACTTGATTACCAATACGGGAAATAACAGAATTTTCTGCTTGTGCGGGAAAAAGATCTGGGATATCAACTGATAAAAAAACATTATCTCCTTGGTAGGTATTTTTAGGGAAATTTCTTGTTAAATGGCTAGCACAACGGCCGGCAGAATCGCCTGCTATAGAAAATTTATGCGGTTTTGCTGTTAGTATTTTTTTGTCTGCATCAGATAAATTGCCAAATCCTATATGTTCACTTTGTGTCCAATACATGTTAGTAGGGAGTGGTTTCTTTAGAATTGCCTGCAAAATTTTTTCAGACCCTGAAGTTATATGATCAATTAGCATTTTTTCACGATGAGGTAGAATCAAAATATAAGTTTTTTGTTGGTCTAAATTAGTAAACATTTCATATTGTTCTAGCAAATCTATAGATATGAATATAGAAGTATATACTTGGCGTTCTAACCCTCCTACAAAGTATCTGGTGATAAAATCTTTTATGCCATCAATAGTTGATTTAGACTCATCTGTTAATCCTGGGAATCTTATCTGTGAGCTGAGAAGAGGATTCATAAATCTATATGCTAGTATATAAAAGGGATGCATGATTAATACAATGTCTTTTGATAAAGTAGTATCTTTTGTTAAGTGAGGAATAGGTAAATTGTATGATAATGTTGCTTTTTGGGAATTAGGAGGGATTTGTGGTTTGCGAGAAAAAGCAAGATAAATAGGAATTTTTTGATTCCCCAAATTGCTTTGACTGAAATATACCCCCATAATTTAATGCCCCTTTTTTCTTTATCGACTAATTATCGTTTTTTCTTTGGGACTATTGCGAATTAAAGAAATCCAAAGTAATATTAGAGGGGAGAATAGTTTGGCATTATTGGCATGCAGAGCATAACGAATTTTTCTGTTTATTTGTTTTTTTGAGGAAATCTTTTATATTTTTGTGGTTTTTTTCTTATTTTGAACATAGAATCCCTGTCAAGGCTATTGCCCGAACAAGATACTTCTTATTTTTTCTGGAGTTAATGTTTCCTTAGTTGATTCAAGTTTTCGAGTAATACCTTCTTTAGTTCGAGCTTCCACCAATTTCCCATAATCTATAGTCCCAAATACGCCAAAGACTTCTTCTTCTGGAACATATACAATAACGTTATTTTCTTGTGTAAGAAAGGTATGTAGCTCGTTTTCTTTGCTAGCATTTTTCCTTGGGCTATCTGTTTTTCGTTGATAGTATTTTTTGTTCTTAATTTTGTATGGCCTAAAATCAACATAATCTAGTTTAATCAATCCTTTTAGGTCATCTTTAACCAAACATAAGTTGTTCTTGGCTAACATAACAAAATCAATTCCTTTTTCTTCTTTAAGATAACGCATCAATTTTTCATCCCAATAGGCGCGATCTACAACTAGTGTTTTTATCATATCTTCTAGTGGACAAACATAATGCCGAATATAGCCAAACATTTTTTTAAGCATTTTAGTTTCATGTACATTAATCTTGTCAAAAATAATGCCCACAATTCTCTCTCGCCCTTCGGCAATATTAACCAGCAATAATAACTTATAACCGTACTTCCAGCGTCTTTCTCTATCACACCAAACTTTTCCTGCATCTTGATATGTAGTTTTAGTATCTTCTACACTTATTTCAATCTCATATCTATCGGCAGCATATTCACCACCACGCAACCATTTTTGAGATCGTATAAAGCTTACGTGTTTGTAGAATTGATAATAACTTTCCTTTGTTGAAATCCTATTACTATGATGGCGGATAGAGTTTGAAGAAATTATACCTTTGTTTGTAGTGCCAGATAATGGTAG
>Ga0272440_1001292_pt1 | contig 20783 bp, 9 predicted proteins | sample SSMMMBAug17_FD_192440 | JGI IMG/M metagenome (GOLD analysis project Ga0272440, IMG submission 192440) | Marine sediment archaeal communities from Little Sippewissett salt marsh, Falmouth, MA, United States - SSM-MMB-Aug17 | ecosystem: Environmental > Aquatic > Marine > Wetlands > Sediment ...
GCAACCTGACCTATCTTACAGAACTGGATTTGCATGGAAATTTTCTGACTGGTGAACTTCCAGGCAGTATCGGTAAGCTGGTCAAGCTCAAAGAAATGAATTTAAGTGATAACATGATTGCTGGAAGCCTGCCTGAAGAATGGGGGAGTTTAGATAAATTATTACTCTTGAATCTGGACCATAATAAACTGGAGGGCAACATTCCATCCACATATGGCAATATGCTCTATTTACAGGCAATCCAATTAAATAGTAATCGGCTATGCGGAAGTATTCCAAAGGAAATTACGGGCATATTTTATATGCTGGAAAATCAGAGTAATTTTGATTATAATGCACTTTATTCCACGAATAATGTCGTATCATCTTTTATGAGCAGAATTCAAACGAACTGGGATGAGCATCAATCCACGATACCAGAGGCCGTTTCTCTCACCTGGACAGCCTATGTAATTTCCCTGACTTGGAAAGCAGATACGAATCATACTTTTGAAGTCTATTATTCAGATTTACCTGATGATAATTTTTCAAAGATTGGTCCCATATCTGATTCTTTTGTCAAGATACGCGGATTACTCCCTGAAACAACTTACTATATTAAAATTCGAAAAATTCGTGAACCACATGCCTATAATACAAATACAGTTTACAGTGACTTCGAAAACCTTTCTGCCACGACAGCATCAAAATCTGATACAGATTCACTATGGGACAATGGTAATTTTGATGAAGCCGATTTTTATCCCTGGGAAATTCAGGACCTATCAACATCAATTCTTTTTGATGTCATCGAATCCAAAACCTGGACAGAACCGGAATTTGCTCAATTTTTCGATATTTTACCATCTGATAGAAAATATGTGGCTGTTCATGCTGGTGTTGAAGGTCAAGGAACAGTAAAACTGAGCCAGAATGTATATATTCCAGCAGGTGGTGGTAATGTTTCATTTGATTATCGTATGGGATGGCGTATGTCGTCTTATGCCACATATGATCGACAATTCAATGTATGCATTACTCCAGAAGGAGATTACACACCAGCCGAAATTCATACAATTGTCAGTACGTCATCCAATAATGAAATGCTGGATACTGGCTGGAAAAGTATGACGCTGGATTTTTCAGCATATGCATGTCAAACTGTCAAGGTTTCCTTTGAGTTGGATTATCCGGAATCCGTTGCAAGCCCTATGCTTTTTGTTTTGGACAATGTCCAACTAACCGGAAAATATTCAAATATCCTTGAAATTCAGATTCCTGAATCCGTTCAGGAAGGTGATGGCATTTTGACTGATGCGGGGCTAATTAAATTGCCAAAAGCATTAACTCAAAAGATATCTTTACATTTGATCTCTTCAAACGATCTAATCATGCTCCCTGATCAGGTAATGATTCCCAGTGGAGAAAAACAAGTCAAATTCAATATTGTTGTGAGTGATGATACAGATATTAAAGGCCAGAGTTATGTGACAGTTTCTGTTGATCACTCAGATTGGGCTGCCTGTGATAAACAGATTGTGCTTTTAGACAATGATGATATATGGAATCAATTTGACAACATAAATACCAATCAAAACTTAAAACGAATTTGGGGACGATCGGATAATGATATTTTTGTATTAAGCGACAGGCAGATTATCCATTTCAATGGTAATTCCTGGGAAACTCAATATACGCAAACAAATGGTTATTTTCAAGCGATCTGGGGAGATAATGAGAATCTTTATGTTGTCGGTGATGAGGGCACAATATTGTCGTATGAAAATAGTCAATGGATTTCTGACTATACCCCTGTTACTGAAAATCTGACAGGAATCTGGGGAAACGATGAAGCCGTTTTTGCTGCCGGACCTTATGGAGTGCTCCTGAAAAAGATAGACGATCGATGGATGTCTCAGAGTCCAATAATATCAGGGAGTATGCCTGTTGTTTTAGGCGGTTATGGTCAAAGTCTTTACATGTTAAGTGAATCATATGTTTATGAATATACAAATGGTGATTGGATATCATTGTCACTTCCGGTCATGCCTTTACTCACAGACATACATGGTTCTGCTGATATTTCTCCTATAATCGTTGGTGGGGAAGGCAGCATTTTATACAAACATGAAAATACCTGGAAAAAGTCTCAAATAAATATGTCAACGCATTTATATGGGATCAGCGGTAAAAGCAATGCATTATATGTTGTCGGTGATCATGGCACGATTTTAAGATCAGAGTCATCTGCAAATGCACTTACTTTTTATCAAATGAATTCAAATTCTGATGAAAAACTAAACGATATATGGGCATCATCCGAAAATAATGTCTATGCTGTTGGCAATAATGGTACTGTGCTTCGTTATAGCGGTCCTGATGTTTTGGGTTTTCAGGATGCAGGTAATTTTGTTCCTGGAGAACTTTTAACTGTGCAAAATGTAATTTCCTTTCCATCAAATGTCAGTGCACTTACTTTAAGCGTTCAGATACCCGAACGATTGACATTCAAAGATACCACAGATACAAATTGTCAGTTGGATTATGATGATCATACGCTATTTTTTATCTGGTCAAATCAAATTGACAGTCCTATCCTATTCAATTACAGACTGAATATACCAAAATATATCGAGGATATCATAAATATTTCAGCAAGGTTGACATATGTAATTGCCGATGAAACACTGGAAAAAGAAATGTCTCCATCGGTACTCGTGCTTGAAAAAAGTTCCAAAATGCATACATTGTTTATACAGGTATCTCCTATTGATGGTGGGCATGTCAGTGGTCATGATTTAATGTGTCCACAACTATGTCGTCAAACATTTGAATCCTCTGAGTATATTCAGCTACAGGCTTCACCAGAGTCTTATTATAGTTTTGTGAAGTGGACTGATGAGATGAATCGAACAATCTCATCAGACCCCATGTTCGCGCTAACAATTACACAAGACCAGACCTTACGTGCCATATTCCGACCCAATGAAGTGCCTTTGGAGCCAATTGTAAATTATCCACAAAATTGGGAAATTCATGATACACACTTAATGTCTTTTGAACTAATGCCATTCAGTGATCCGGATAATGATCCACATCAAATGACGAAATGGCTTATTCACCGTGCCGATCGACCGCATACCTGTGCAGGTATTTTTTCATCAAATTGCATTCAGTCGTCATCAACACATCTCACGAGATATAGCCAATATGATCTCATTTCTGGTATGCAGTATGTTTGGGATGTTGGATATAGTGATACAGGCAGTGAAACAATGGTGTATAGTGACTTACATCGCTTCACAATCGGGAAGCGCGTAAAAATAGATCCCATAGTAATATCATCAGGTCTGGATCAAAAAGATTATCAAATGATCAGTATTCCCATGTGGTTGGAGAATGCCTCAGCACCTGTGGCCTTCAAGGATGCTATGAATACCGGTTATGATACACGATATATCAAGATTGGAAAATATGATCCAACGAATAATCAGTATGTTCAATATAATGATTCAATGCTGCTATTACCAGGAGTAGGATTTTGGATATTATCAAGAAATGGCATGGAAATACCTATTCAAGGTGTACATGTCACAACTACGGAAGATATAGACATTCCTCTTGCCTATAATGATAAATCTGGAAATGGTTGGAATATGATCGGTAGTCCTACAGTCAAGAATTACAATTGGAATAGATTGATCGTAATTGTGTATAATGATAATCATGAAATCATCACAGAAAGAATAACGATTGCTCAATATGGAAAGGATAATCCATATGTCAACTCACACATATGGCGATGGAACAACGGTGTGTATGAAGAAAACGTTGGGAACGTAATTATCGAACCTTTTCTAGGTTATTGGGTTGAAGCGAAAAAGAAAAATGTGTGGTTAAGGTTTTCGGTTACTGCACAAGTTGATAAACGAAAACGATCGGCAAATCAATGGGGTATAATTTCTGATTCTACACCGCCGGAACCGATGCAGGGATTTCAGGAGAAAGGGGATATTTCTAACGGTTGCTTTATTTCTATTGTTGGTGATTGATTCATGTCGATAGCTATATTTCGCTTGTTTTTCCCCCTTTAAACAATTAATTAAGGAAAACTCGAAAAATATGATCCCCAGTCAGACAAGTCGGACATGTCTGACCTGTCCGACTTGTCTGACTTGTCTGACTTATGCAAATGGAGAACTTATTTTTCGAGCATTCCTAAATTACAGGTTGATTATATTCCATCCAGGTGCCTCTATTAAAACCGCGTTTATTCTGGGTGACATAGAATTCTTTCTCAGGATTCAAACCTCTTTTTCCATACTAATTTTCAGTTCATCATGGTTTCAGTTCATCATGGTTTCAATTTGGGATTAAAAATGGTAAATTAGATGACAAATATACAGAAAGGAATGTTATGATCACCATACCATCATATAAGAGTATCTACGAAATCTATAAAAGTAACCGTACCATTATTTATAAAGCGATTTCCAAAAAAGATAATAGTCAGGTTCTATTGAAAATCCTCAATGTTGCCTATCCAACAGAATATGATTTAAAGCGTTATTCTCACGAACATGATATCCTTCATCGCTTGAGTGGCACACCGGGTATCATACAGATAAAAGAAATCATCAAATATCACAATACAATTGTTTTGATTTTCCACGACTTTCATGGGATTTCCTTATCAAAATTTACGCGATCTCAATCGGTCGATATTCAAATCTTTTTAAAAATTGCCATACAACTTGTTGATTCGATTCAGGCAATTCATGCTGCAGATATCGTTCACCTTGCACTTCATTCAAATCATATTATTATTCATCCCCAAACGCATGAAATATGTATTATTGGTTTAGATCAGTCTGTCTTTCATGGTAAACCATTATTAAAGGATTTTCTTGAAGACAGAAATACGGATGAACTGTCTTATATTTCACCAGAATTGTTAAAAAGAGATCAAAAAACCTCGGGTTTTTCATCAGATTTTTATTCACTTGGAGTAATTTTTTATGAGCTGTTGGTAGGCAAACGTCCATTTTCAAATACTGATCCACTAGAGTTGATTCATTCACATACGACACTAAATCCAAAAACCCCAGATGAAATTGATTCCTCCATACCGCATGTAATATCTTCGATTATCATGAAATTGCTCAGTAAAAACCCCAATAAACGTTATCAAAGCGCTGAAGGCCTTAAGTCAGATCTTCTTCGTTGCAAAACGATGATTCAAAAAAATGGCACAATCCAACCCTTCTCAATTGCTCAAAAAGACAAGAGTAAACGTATTGTATTTAAAAATATTTGCTATGGCCATAAACAGGAACTCATTAAAATAATTGAGCGTTTTAACCGATTGAATAAAATTAGAAAAAAAAATAAATCACCGAAAATAATTGATCCAAATGAAAGCTCTGTTATTCAGGCCATCAAAATTACAGGTCAGGCAGGAATTGGAAAAACAAGCCTGGCAAAAGAAGCCATTCAATATATTTCACAAAATAATGGATATTGTATTCGTGGAAATTTTATGAGAATTTCTGGGAAACCTTATCACGCTTTTGTTCAGGCTTTAGAAGAACTGGCCCACTATCTTTTGGCTGAAGAAGAAATTATTCTGACGGAATTAAAAAATAGTATTCAAAAGAATCCAGCGATCAATTCAGGTTCATTGGTTTCACTTATTCCTGCTTTTAAATATTTATTTGATATTGACACGATCAGTGATCATTCTGCAGTAATACCCGGCGCACAAATATTAGTTCAATCTATTGGTGCCTTACTTTCTGATATTTCACGCTTGATTCATCCCATCGTAATTTTTCTTGATGATGCACATCTTGCTGACCAGTCCTCCATTCGATTTCTTCAAGAACTGACATTTGTTCAAAAAGCGTATGTAATGATTCTGTTTGCCTATCGCCCCTTTGATTCAGATCAATTTGAGAAATTTCAATCTGTATTTGATAATTTTCCAGATAAATCTATTATAGAGATTAATCTTCAAGCTTTAACCCAATCAGATATTCAATCATTTATTGCCGGAACATTGGATATGTCAGAATCCAGTGTAATTGATTTCGCCCGTGTGATATGGGAAAAAACCAATGGCAACCCATTTTTTATGCGTGAATTTCTTATTAAGCTGAATCAAACACAGCAGCTTGTTTATGACCATGAAACAGGTCAGTGGCAATGGGATTTAAAGGCTGTTTCCAGTCAAACAATAACTGAAAACGTTGTTGAATTCATAACCGAAACCATTCAAAGAATGGATCAATCAACCCTTTCCGTACTCGATTGCGCTGCTTGCCTTGGATATGAGTTTTTTTTGGAAGATCTGGCAAATATTTGTGAAGTACCTGGTGACAAAATTTCCAATCTTTTATGGAAATCAATAAGAAAAGGTCTGATACTCCCTGTTGTCTCTGAATTTCAAAATCAAAACCTGGAAACATTCATACCAAAGGGGGAGACTCTTAGCAGATATCAATTTTCTCATGAGAGAATTCATCGGGCATTTTACACCAGACTATCTAGAAAGCAACGACAACAAATGCATTTTAAAATTGCTTATAACTATTACTCCTATATGCAAGATTCCTCAACCGATCGTATCTTTTTTTTGGTCAATCAAATGAATCTGGCCAGTTTAATTCAAAACCCTTTTGATATTCATCAAACAATAAAACTAAATATCAATGCTGGTAATTCTGCCAGAGATATTTCAGCCATTGAACCGGCATATAATTATTTTGCAAAAGCGATTGAATGGATTGAGTTATATTCGGAAATCAGTTTTGAAGGGCATATTGTGTATCCTGCATATTACGAAGCTGCGCGATGTTCCTTGCTTATGGGAAATTATGATCAAATTATCGATTTTGCTGAAAAAGCATATCATTATTGTTCAAATATTCGTGAATTTGCTCGTATTCAAGAACTGAGAATTTACGCAAGTGGTGTGCAAAACCAACCGGAAAAAGCAATAATGATTGCCAAAGAGGTTTTGCAAAAATTTAATATTGATTTTCCGACACAGTTTTCTGAAAGCACTGAAAGGAAAAAAATTGATCAGCTTTTATCCAAAATTTCTACAATGAATGTATCATCAATAAGTCAGTTGCCAAAAATGAAGGACCCGAATAAACAAACTGTTCTTAGAATTCTTTCTGCAATTCATGCGTCCATTTTTTATGCCAGGCCTGAACTCTACCCATCGGTTGTGTGCAAACAAATGGAAATTATATTCGAATATGGTAATTCTCTTCAATCTATCAGTACATTTTGCGCCTTTGCTGCGCTGTTATGTAAACGCAGAATTCATATCGATAAAGCCATTGAAATTGCAAATCAGGGGATACAGTTAAGCAAGGAATATAATAATGAAGCCTTTAGTATTCGTGCAATATTTATTTCCTATTCTTTTGTATTTCCATGGAAATACTCTATTGGAAACGGATTAAAAATGCTCAGAAATGGTTATGAGAGAGGTTTGAAATGCGGCGAATTTGAGTATGGTGTGTATTGTATTCGAACATATTTATTTCATGCATTCATATCAGGAAAAAAGCTGACAGACATGGAATGTGAGTGCCGTCAATACGAAGTGCATCTTAATCGTTTTTCCGGAAATTCGTCACGTTTATTCTTATCTGATTTGCAAACGCTTATTCAAATTTTTACCCAGTCCGGAGAAACAATGGTTGATGAGTTCCTGAAAAACCACCAAAAAGCACCTGTTCCAATTCAGGAGCAGTTTTATTTGCAAAAAATTATTACTGTTCACCATTTTGTGGATTCTGATAGGGCGACTGATTTTTTGGATCTTTTATCCACGAAAAGCATTTCCATTAACTATACAATTATTCAACCATTACTATATTTTTATGAGTCATTGATTTTGCTTTCATCTTATTCAGATAAATCAGAAAAACAGCAATTACAAATTTTGGAAACAGTTGACCAATACTTAAATCACTTAAAGGAATTAACCGACCTGAACCCCAAAAATTTTGCTCATTTTTATGCATTGATCAATGCTGAAAAAGCGTGTGTACTTCACAAAACCGATAAAGCCATGTCATTTTATGATCAGGCAATAGACCTTGCACGTGAAAATGGAAATATGAAAGACCAGGCCCTGGCAAATGAACGCGCTGCAATTTTTCATTTTATCGACAATCGTATTCGTATTGCCAGTCTTTACATGTGGGATTCAATTTATTGCTACTCACGATGGGGAGCATATGCAAAAGTTGCTCTTTTGGAAAAGATGTATCCAGAGTTATTGATCAATGAACAACTTGATCGAAATGTTTCGCCTCAAGCCCAACTTTATCAACCCACACATTCCAAAGATAATATTGATTTGAGTGCCATCATACAAATGTCGCAAGCACTTTCTGAGGAAATTGTATTTCAAAACCTTGTTGATAAGTTGATGAAAACAGTGATAACCCATGCGTGTGCCAAAAAAGGAATTCTAATTCTACAATCAAACAATGAATGGATTATAGAAGCTGAGATGAATCCCGATAGTTCAAGTGGTGTTCAAATGTACAGTGAGCCGGTAACAACATCAATTAATTTGTCTTTGGCCATCGTCAATTATGTGACACGCACGCATGAGACCATTGTTTTGTCTGATGCTTCGAATGACATTCGATTTATGCACGACCCATATATCGCTTTTAACTCACCAAGATCCGTTATGTGTATTCCTATAATCAGAAAGAAGGGCCTGACGGGCATGTTATATCTAGAAAACAATTTAACGTCAGGAATCTTTACACAAAAGCATGTGGCCACTCTGGAATTGTTAGCTGCGCAGGCCGCAGTGTCTATTGAAAATGCACGCTTGTACGATGCCCTCAAACAATCTGAACATCAATATCGTTCATTGGTTGAAAATGCGGTTGAAGGTATTTTTCGATTGAGTGCTGAAGGCAAATTTATCAGGGTGAACCCAGCCATGCTTTCTATTTTGGGTTTTTCAACCTTCAAGGAATTGACTCGTGAAATACCTGATATTTTTTCGGGTCATATTATTGATAAACAAGACGCTGAAACTATTCTGTCAGTTATTCAAAAGGAATATTTTATCTCCGGGTTCGAGACTTGTTGTCATTTGAGAAACAACACAAAAATATGGGTAACAATAGCCGCACAAAGTATTTTGGATAGACATGGTAAGGTTCTTTACTATGAAGGCGCAATGATCGACATTACTGAACGTAAAGAAAAGGAGCGGCTTGATCGTGAAAGACGTGCGGCTGAAAGTGCCAATAAAGCGAAAACAGAGTTTTTGGCTGGCATGTCTCATGAAATACGTACCCCAATGAATGGCATTATCGGAATGATCGACTTGCTTCGATCGACCCCTCTAAATACAGAACAGCATGAATTTTTAGAAGTTATTTATTCATCAGCACAAGGGCTGGTGCATTTAATTAATGATATCCTGGATTTTTCAAAAATAGAAGCTGGCAAATTGGAATTCGTTAAAAAACCCTTTCATCTCAAGAATTTAATTTCAGAAGTATATCGTATGTTTCAACCAAATGCATTAAAAAAAGGGGTAGCATTCAATTTATATTACGATGAAAATTTACCCCTTGCATTTTTAGGAGACCCCCTTCGTATTCGACAAATTCTTGCTAACCTGATAAGTAATGCGATAAAATTTACAGACACTGGTCATATACTTTTGAACGTCACTGATGGATCAAAACTTAATAATCAAAAGTGCGTAAAAATTATATTGGAAGATACAGGCATCGGATTGACGAAAGCTGCAATGTCTCGCATTTTCAAAAAATATGTTCAGGCAGATAATACAATTGCGAGTGGCTATGGCGGAACAGGCCTTGGACTTTGGATCATCAAAATGCTTGTAGATAATATGAATGGCGAAATTTCAGTGGATAGTCTTCATGGACAGGGCAGTACATTTACTGTTGCTTTACCATTATCACCTGTTGATGAGAGAGAATTAGCATCAGATGAATCTGTTCATAAAGGTTCCAAAATAGATTTTCATCAACAATACAATGCAGATATATTGTTGGTTGAAGATAACGTAACCAATCAATATGTATCTTCAAAGTTGTTAAAGCGATTTGGATGTAATATCAGTGTTGCAAAGAATGGAAAGCAAGCGCTGGAAATATTAACACAAGAAAGTTTTGACATTATCTTTATGGATTGTCAGATGCCAGTCATGAATGGATATGATGCGTCAATACAAATTCGCAAACAAAAACTGGCGCCCAATACACCTATTGTTGCAGTAACAGCAAATGCATTCAAAAAGGATCTTGATCATTGTCTTTCCTGCGGGATGACAGATTACCTGATTAAACCTGTTCAGCAAGAAACGATCGCTCAGATATTACATAAATATTGTAATAGCAAAGAAGTTCATACATCGCCTAAAAAATTCCTTACAGAAGCCCATGATGCGGATTTAATAGATATGAACCATATTGCATCCTATGTTGGAAACGATCTAAATGAACTACAGATGGTATTGACAATCTTTATTAATGATATTGACCCTCAGTTACATTCCTTAAAAACTGCCATTGATAAAAAGGATCACCAGGAAGTTGAAAAAATCGCACATGGTATTAAAGGTGCTTGTGCAGATATTGGCAGTAAACGAATAAGGGAAAATGTTCTTGCAATCGAGAATGCAGCAAAGAATACTGAGGTTGAGGTATACCGGAATCAATACGTGCAACTTGTAAATGAGGTTCATAATTTGATCAAATTATCGAAAGGATAAACCCCCTTTCATTGAAAACAATAGAACAGATTTCATTGAAAAAGACAAACCTGAAATTTCACTCAAGACCACATGCTTTATCTAACCAAGTACTGTCAGGATTGTTCGAAACAAAGCAATAGGTACTATATATCAAAACGATCAACCAACTGAAACAAATCAGAAGCCAGTTGATCCAGATGAACCGATGACAAATGCACATCAGTGATTTCATCTTTGGTATCAATAATCGATTTACCGACCCCTTGAATATTCATACTTACAACTTGTGCACCTTTTGCGGAATAATCTACATTTTCCGTAATCGTTTGAACATGCTCCAGCAATGTTTCCATTTGCCTGGCGATTTCACTGGAATTTTTATTTGCAAGATTTGCGCTTACAGAGATTTGCTCAGATACAAGCGTTTGTTCCTCAACAGATGCAGATATTGTTTTTGATGAATCTGCCATATGGTTGATTGTTGTCACTATATCATTAATCATTTTGATTGAGTCATCAATTAATTCTAGAACCGCTGTAATTTTTTCTGAAATATTTATGGCTGCCTTGGTACTTTGCTCTGCAAATTTTTGAATACTTTTGGCAACAACGGTAAACCCACGTCCTGAATCTCCTGCAGATGCTGCCTCAATGGCCGCATTTAAACCAATCAAATTTGTTTTATCCGCTATAGACATGATGATATAGGTAATTTCCTCAATTTGTGTTGCAGCATTATTCAATGAAGAAATGGTTTGGACAGTTTTTTTCGCTTTTTGAACGGCTTTTTCTGCCACTTTACGCCCATTACGCGCATTGTTCTCAATACCACTCATAGCTGAAGATAGCTGGTCTATTGACACAGCAACAGAATGGATATTATTGGTCATAGAATCCGTTGACCTGGATATTTTTTCAACATTGCCTTTCATTCCATTCAATGAATCGGCTATTGATGACATCGTTGATGACATTTCATAGGCAGAGCTGACAACAGTGTTCGATCGTGATTCCATATCTTCGACATGTGTATTCAAACGGCTAAATATTTGAATAATCTGTTCAGATTCTTTTGATAATTTCCTTCCATTATCCTGTGCTAAACTTAGAATTTCACGAAAACCTTTGATCACTCCATTGTATGCCAGAAATATCTGCCCTATTTCATCCCTGGATTTTGGATGGTGTGATACGGTTAAGTCAAACGATGCCAGGCGATGTGCCACACGATTGATAAAGGTCAGCGGTCGAAGTACCAGTCGACGAAACTGCCAGATTTGAAAAACGATAAAAACAATCAAGATAAGCAAAAAGCCCACCATCTGACCCAAAATCATATTCATGAACTGCTTTCTATTTGCTTCTGCAATACCTTGGATTTGTGAACGTAAGTCATTCACATAAGAGCCTTTATTCGTCTCTGACTGAGTGGAAAATAAAGCATATAGTTTTTGGCCGGATGTCCCTTGAATATTGGCAGAAACGATCTGGTCATAATTACCTCTTATGTTTTCTGGAATCTGTTTTCCCATATGAACAGAATCTTTATCTTTCCAAACAGAAAAGACAGATTGATTGTCCGGATTTGTTATGGAAATTGCACTCTGGCCGGAATGATTCAACCAGTCATGCATCCATTGTGGAACGGCATCCAAAGGATGCTTTGGATCAAACTTTAGATAGCCAAGTAAGCTTGAAAAGACATCTGCCTTCCACTGAAAAGCTGCCATCTGTTTTTTTTCGTTAATTTCCTGCTGCGTTTCTACAACCAGCTCAAAGTGTTTTTTGTAAGCGATTGTAAACGCTTCCGCCATTTTGTTTTCTACTGAAAATACAACTGCACTGATAATCAACAGCATTAAAGTTAAGATAATGCTCGTAACGGTTGTAATCTTTGCCTGTAAACTCCAGTTTTTCATATTCCCTCCTGATATCCACATCCATTTCTATCCAAACGATCGCCTGGATCCTATCCTGTTAGAAGAAGTCAACGCTTTTTCTTCTGAACGATGACGACATTACTTGGTTTTAACTATTGTAGCTTTTCCAAAGAATCATCCACAACAGCTTTAACGTTGTTTAATGTTTCTATTAATAATTTACGATGGTTTTCTTCCTCCACAGCTTTCATTGCCTGATTGACCTGTTTGATAAAACCAACAGCTTTATTTGATGTTACTTTCAATACGTCGGGCTTTGCCTGAGGGGGCTTCTTTTTTCGAGTGATCTTCCGAACATCATCACTGGTCAATTTGTTGTTTTTGATCTGAGCAAAAAGGTTTAGCATTTCTTCATGACTGTCTTGCTTTGCAACTTCAACCAGAACGCGCCTAGAGATACTGTCGGCGCGCCGACATTCATCTTTGATTTTTGCAGGTAGCCGGTTCAAACTCAGTGTTTCCGTGATTGTGCTTCGGCCTTTTCCGATAACATGCGCAAGGTCCTGCTGTGTGTAATCATATTTTTCAATCATCTGGTTTAGCGCATCAGATTCTTCTATAGGGTTAAGGTTTTCCCTTTGTAAGTTTTCAATCAAAGAAATCTCAATGGGGTTTCCTTTGGTCAAAATACAGGGGATTTTGGAAAGACCTGCCATTTTGGCCGCTCTAAGACGTCTTTCTCCTGCAACAAGAATTATGTTTTCGCCTTCTTTACGAATGACGATGGGCTGAATTATTCCTGTTTGTTTTATAGATTCAGATAGTTCTTGTAAAGCGATTTCATCAAAGTACTTTCGCGGCTGATTGGGGTTTGGTGAAATCATATCTGTTTCAATTGTAAAAAATGCCCCATCTTCAATATGCCCAGTATTTGCTGGGTGATCTTCAGTTGTTTGCTTTGGCTGCGATAGTTTACTTCGTTTTTGGGCCAGTTTGTCTCTTATAGATGCCATAATGTTGATAATTCCTCAGTTAATGATTCATAATCTTGTGCGCCCGGGCTACTCGGCTTGAAAGTAATTACAGGCTCCATTGCCATATGGGCTTGATTTAAGGCTTCATTCTGTCGTATTTTGGTTTTAAGGAGAATATCATTAAATGGTTCGAGTTGATCAAGTACCCAATCATTGGTAATTTTCTTTCTTGAATCGTACTTATTTAATAAAATTCGAACAACCTTTTCTTTTGGGTTATCATCATTACTGCGAACATGTTCAATTGTATCCATAAAATCAGAAAAGCCATCTAAAGAAAACCGTGCCATCTCGCATGGTACTAAAATAAATTCACTGGCAAAAAGGGCATTTATTGTTAGGGTTCCTAAAGTTGGACGACAATCAATGATAACTAAATCATATTTCAAATGCTTGATCGCTTTGTGCAAACGGGTCTCCTTGAACATTTCAGGTGTCAATAACTGCTCTGCGCGATCAAGTCGAATATGTGATGGTACAAGCTGCAAGTTTTCAACCTCAGTTTTTAAAATCGCTTGCTCAATTGAAAGTTTATTCACCAAGACATCATGAATAGCATATTGGTACGTATCAGGTTCAAACCCCAAACCTATACTGGAATGGGCCTGGGGGTCCAGGTCGATCAAAAGGACATGATACCCTCGTTGGGCAAAGCAACATGATAGATTTATTGATGACGTTGTTTTTCCAACGCCACCTTTTTGATTTAATACGGAAATTACTTTTCGCATTTTGTTTTTCCTGTTATCTTAAATTACTATGTATTTTTCGGAAAATGGCTTGAATGTATTGAATTTGATTCAACACTTCGTTCAATGGCTATTTGATATATTATTAATTATAAAGTACTTGTTTAGGCTTTCTGGTAAAAGGTAATTTTTTGTCGAAGTTTTAAAGTACTTTCTGATCAAAATTAGTTAATGCCATTTTTTTTATAGTATTCCTTGAATTATCATTATATGTCAAGTAAAAAAAAGGAACCATAAAGATTTTGGATAATCAATGATGGGTGAAAATATTTGTAACTATTTGAATCAACATTGAATCAAAAAACGTTTGCTTTATTTAAAAAGTAACGTTCATTATTTCCAAAAGTAAGACAAGTCGGACAAGACAGACAAGTCGAACAAGTCGGACAAGTCGGACAAGTAAGACAAGTCGGACATGACCGACTTGTCTTACTTGCTCGGATAGGGATCTTATTTTTTGAGAAATCCTTAGTGAACTATTCAAAAAAATTGCTTGACATATATTCAAAGCTCGTATACGTAGCAACTCAAAAGAATTATTAAAAATAAGGCATCATTGTTAATATAATCTGCATAATCATAATTGATTTCAGTTTTGGTTCGAGGGCGAACACAAGGTTCGCCCCTACATTCGTTCTTGGACATAAGTTTTATTCCGGTTGTTGAATCCATTCAAAAGTAATGTCCGACTTTTTGGGAATGCACCCTGTAAGAAGTTCATGTTAACATTTTGCAAATCGAAAGGAGTTCTTAGGATGAAAGTTACTATAAAAATAATTGTGTCCTTTATCTTTTTTCAGTTTCTGGCGATACCATCCATATCTTTTTCAACAACATCAAATCAGAATTATTTAACATTATCACAAACAAGCCTTATTCATCAGGTTTGCAATGCTCATTTTGATGTGCGCTAAGAAAAGTTGATGGAACCCTTTTAAAACACTTTGGTGTAAATAATATAGAAATAAACTTGAAATTAGAAGAGTTTTCTTATGTTAAATAAAAATCACATTTGTATACTCCTTATAATGTTATGCAGTATCCCATCTATGGGTCTTGCACAACAAACTTTTAAAGGCGTCACCGAACCCGTTAATAAAGCCATCATTAGTGCGCCAGTGGATGGAACAATCAAGGAGATCCTGGTCAAGGAAGGGGATTGGGTGAACAAAGGCGATCCGCTCATTCGTCTGTATAGACGAGAACAAGAACTAGAAGTTGCCTTGCGTTATAAGTTTTGGAAAAGCAAAGTTTCTCTTAAAGCGGCAAAACTGAAAGAAAAAAATATTCTTGAGCTATATACTGCATCAAAAAAACTTTTTGAAAAGAATCATTCTGTAAGTAAGGAAGAGCTCACACGGCTTAAAATTCAATATGATCAAAGCCAGCTAAAACGCATCGAACTAGAAATAAGGGAAGAGCAGGAGCGAATACAATACGAAATTGCCAAAGAACAACTCGCGAAACGCATACTCAGTGCCCCAATTCATGCTGTTGTTACAAGAATATACTATCACAAAGGAGAAAGAAGCAAAGCGAATCAGCAATTAATTAAACTTGTCAATCCAAAAAGTTGCTTTTTTACGTGTAATATTGAAGAACGATATGCTGCCACTTTACGTCAGGGAAAAAAAGTTCAATTACAGATACAAACCGGCAAGACAACTCAGTCAAAAACAGGCGAAGTTGTTTTTGTTTCACCTGTTGTCGATCCAGCGAGTGGGTTGATGAAAATAAAAGTACTGTTTGATAACTCAAATCTAAACATTCGCCCGGGGATATCTGGGCAATTATTAATCAATTAAGTAAATGACTGACCCATCAACAAACGAAAAAGATTCCTTGCTGTTAAAACATCGCATAGAATTATTTGAAAAAGCACTGAGTTTAAACATACTATTGAATGAGGTTGATCGATATCAAGCTGCAGTTATGACAATATGTAATGAGATTGCATCAAGATTTCAAACGTCACGCGTGTCACTTGGATGGCTGGAAAATAAATATATTCGAATTCAGGGAATGAGCCATGTGGAGCACTTTGAGCCCAAAATGGGTGCTGTTCAGGCCCTAGAATCTGCAATGGAAGAGGCATTGGATCAGAATGAAGAAATTGTTTTTCCTGCACCATTTGAGCAATGGCAAGCTATTATAAAATCACATGAACGTTATGTGCGTCAATTTGGCGCTGAATATATTGTTTCAATTCCTTTTCGAATCAACGAAACGCCTGTTGCAATTCTAACTTGTGAACGATCCTCTCCTTTTTCTTCAGATGAAGTCCGCTGTCTTCGAATGATCTGCGATCAGGTCATTCGTCGCCTCTTTGATTTAAAACAATTTGATCGCTGGTTTGGTGCAAGATTTATTCGTTGGTGTCGAAATAATTTCGCCAAAGTATTTGGTGTTGAACATACATTTGCAAAAATAATTACACTTATTTGTGTTTCCCTGCTCACATATGCATTTATTGGAAACCAAATGTATCGAATAAAAGCGCCCTGTATACTAAAAACCGATCAATTAGCATATATTCAGGCGCCTTTTAATGGCTATATCAGCAAAGTTGAAGCTCAGATTGGAGACTATGTACAAAAAGATGAATTGTTGTTGGAACTGGATACACGGGATCTTCATCTAAAAGAAGCAGAGATTATTGCGGATATTCATCAGTACTCTCGGGCTGAAGAAAAGGCGCGTTCACAAGACTATCTGGCCGATATGCGAATTGCACAAGCGAGATTGGAACGTGCACGGATAGAATTAAAACGCATTCTTTATCTTTTGGATCAGGCAAAAGTTAAGGCACCTTTTCCAGGAATTGTTGTTCAGGGCGAAAGACAAAAATTGTTGAGTGCGCCTGTACGCGAAGGTGATACATTGTACAAAATCGCGCAGTTAAAAAACTATTACATCCAGCTAGATGTTGAAGAACAAGATATTCATGAAATAGAAATTGGTAATATTGGAAAAATTTCTTTTATCAGCAGACCGGAATTAAAAATTCCTATTCAGATTACGCAGATTAGTAATATTGCAAAAGTAAAAGATAAAAAGAATATTTTTGAAGTTAAGGCCTCCTTACAAGGTTTGCCACAAAAATGGTGGCGCGCCGGTATGAGTGGAATTGGTCAAATAGATGTAGGTTATCGTCGTATCATCTGGATTTATACGCATCGAACATTGGATTATATTTATCTGCATTATTGGTGGATACCTTCAAATTAACAAACCGTGTTTCAATGAATGATTGCATTTACGCTCAAGAATTAGACTATTACTAATTTCGCTCCCGCCAAGAGACACATGAATGTGTAACTAAAAAGTGGAGATCATATTATAATTTTATTTTTTATTCAGCGGGATCTTCATTGACGCGTTGCCATTGAATTACTTGAATCGCATCTTCAACATCAATGCGAAATTTTTCTTTCAAGGTCTTTAAGGTCAAATCTCGTCTGACCGCAAATTGATAGTCCCTATATTTTATTTGTCGTTCTTGTCTTTCCAGGTCAGATAACTGTGCCACAAGTACGCCGCGATCCAATTGATGTGGATGAGGCAGCAACAGGTTATTTCTTGCTGCCTCCAACAAATAATTATCAATAATGGCACGTTGTTCAGGGTGTGATGGCATTTCATTTACACCATAACCAGATAATTTGTGAGGATAGGCTGTTTGAATAAAATGATCGTTGATCGCATACTGTTTGGCTAAACGGATCAAGCTTTCTCCATTATGCAGCTTTTCATAAATCATTTCTGCGATATCCATTGTCTCAAATACGCTGTATTGAACCTGAACTGTTTGCACTGGTAAAAATCGATGTTTAATTGCAAAGAAATGATTGAACAATTCAGTGTTGGGGAAATCCAGCGTTAATCGACGAGTGGGATAAATGCCTTCGTGAGCCATACCATATTTTACTGTTATATAGCGTTTTGCCACCTGATTATGATCCATGCGTTCAAGTTCTTTCAGAACAGGAGAAAAATATTCAATCATTTCCTGGTGCACAACATGATATAAAAAACGAATTAAATAGTTATTAAAAGCATCTTCCATTGGTGATGGTAAAAAGGAAAGAAATTGATGCCATTCTTCAGGAGTCAGCAACGGTTGAATCATGGAAAGGCTTAAAGGATTTTTTTTTCGTCGCCCAACAACAACATCCTGACATTTCAGTCGAAAGCCATGCTTTTCTCGCTGAATACATGACTGAATGGATGTTGTGGCCTGGTGGGGATCTGAATCTATTCCATATTGTTTGAATGCCATGTCAATATCGATATCCGTCGTGTTGTTTTTGTGTTTTAACCATTGAATTGCTGCACGCTGTATTCGAGATCTTTGTGATATTGCCAAAAATTTTGAATAGTATGGATCATCAAGCAAGCCCAGGCCCTCTGCAAGAAACCCAATTGCCATTCTTTCCTTGATATCCTGAAAAATTTGCTCATTGGATTTTTCAGAATAATAAACAAAACACATATAAGAAAACGTGCCTTGAGAAATGTTTCCAGCTTTTGATGAAATTACAGGTTTTGGTGACCAATACCACCATGCACAATAAATCAATATACCTATAGCACAAAGGCAGAATATAGTTTTCAAGAAGATGGATTTTTTTTCTTTAAATATGCCTGTTTTCTTGGACATTGACACCTCATGATATTAAGAAAAGGAATAATGAAATATATGATCATCCAACTTAGGTTTTTCATGGCATAGTTAGTGACCTGAAAGGTCAAAATATATCAGCCCTTAGCCGACAGGTTAACGCAAATATTTTTGTTATAACAGTCTGTGTAGGGGCGAACCTTATGTTCGCCCGCCGAACAAAAACCAAAAATGAACCTATATCAGAAATCAATACATTTATTTCCGAACATAGGTTTGATTTCGGTTTTTGTCCGGCGGGCGAACACAAGGTTCGCCCCTACACTGTTCGATGGTTTAACTACATTTGCGTTAGTCTGATGGCTATGGACTATTATTTTTTGTCCTTTCAAGGCAATAACTATGCCATGAAAAACCAAAGTTGGACGATCATAACAATATATCAATGAATCAATCTGGAAAATCTTGCAAGACATTATAAAATAAAATAAAATAATATCATACTTGACGATATATGTGAATCTATACGACATCAAAAATATTAGACTATAGTGAACCCCATTGTCAAGACCTAAGCGATTTTCTGAAAGATAAATGAAATTATCCATGCTCCTTTATGGTTGCAATCATTTTGGGATAGTGATATACAAATGTATACAAGATAAACTAAATGTATGTTTCTTGAGCATAAAGGATCACTGCACCTTTTCTCTTTTTGAGAGCATTAAATATTTTTTGGGAGTTAAAGCATATGAAAAATAAGATTGTTTTTAAAAAAATTAGATTATTTACAATTACAATATTCTTTGTGATCCTTGGCTGTTCTTCTTTTCGTGTTATGGCGCAACCTGTTGTGAAATGGGTTTATATGGCTGATGCAGAACCTATCAACTGGGTAGAAAATGGTATTGCAAAAGGAATAGAAGTTGAAATAGTAGATTATGTTATGGGAAGATTAGGAATTAAAGTAAAACACGAATTTTATCCCTGGAAAAGGGCTCAAAAAAGAATAGAAAAAGGAGATGCTGACTGCATGATAACTACGCCAACTCCTGCAAGATTTAAGTACGCTGTTTTTGGAAAAGAGAATATATTGCCCAATTACTGGAATTTATTTATAAAAAAGGGTGATACAAGAATGGTTGATAAAATAGCTGGTTTAAAAAAATTGGAAGATTTAAAACCATTTGTACTTTTAGATTTTATTGGTAATGGTTGGACGAATGCTTTTTTAAAAAAAAGAGATGGTTTTAATATATATGAAGTGGCAAGACTGGAACAAATACCTTTGATGATTGCGTCTGGGAGAGCAGAAATTGTTATCAATTCATCAAGTTGGATAAATTGGTGGGCAGAAAAGAAAGGTGTTCAAGATCAAATTCAAGAATTTGATATTAATTGGCCCTGGACTCGGTTTCACTTTGTATTCATGTTATCAAGGAAATCTACCTGGGTAGAAAAAGGTCTTATTAGAGCTTTAGATGAGGAAGGAAAAAAAATGAAAAAAGCTGGAATTTGGCATAATCTTCTAAAAAAATTTAAGAATCCTCATGGTAATGGAAAACCTTTTATTTCTCACTTAGATGAGAAATATGAACAAAAGAATGGTTTTTATACCTATTATGATAGTTACCCTATTTATAAGCCCAGATGATGTATCCTGTAGAAAACTGGAACGTTTGATACGTATCCCCCCCCATAGCTGTCAGCCTAAGGAATGTTCCAAATAGAAGTTCACCA
>Ga0272440_1001294_pt1 | contig 20770 bp, 5 predicted proteins | sample SSMMMBAug17_FD_192440 | JGI IMG/M metagenome (GOLD analysis project Ga0272440, IMG submission 192440) | Marine sediment archaeal communities from Little Sippewissett salt marsh, Falmouth, MA, United States - SSM-MMB-Aug17 | ecosystem: Environmental > Aquatic > Marine > Wetlands > Sediment ...
AATTGTACTGTAGAGACGTAGCATGCTACGTCTCTACACGACCTTATTTTTTTGGACGATAAAGAAAAATGGGTATGTTATTTTCAGAGCCTTCCTAAGTGATTGTGTTTGTAGCGTCAAGGCATGCCTGTCTCTACGATCTATAGCCACGAAACATATACAATTTATTATCGGAGGTCTAAATGGAAACAGAACATATTGGCAAAATGCGCACGAAGGAAATTTTCAAACAATTTGGAGATCATATATCAAAAGGACAAATTCGATACTTATCTGCCGGGCATCTCGACATGCTGGAAAGTAATCGCCAGGGAATAAAATTTTCAGACGCAACAACCGGCAAAACCTATTTTGATGGTTTTTCATCGGCAGGTTCTTTTAATACTGGAAGGCGTAATTCCAGGGTTATTGAAGCACTGTGTGACACCCTGCATGAATACGATATGGGAACGCCATTACTTTTATCCCGCCCCAAAATAGAATTTGCCAGAACACTGGTCGATTTGGCACCGGGTGATTTAAATAAGGTAATTTTTACAGGTAGCGGCGCAGATTCTATTGAAGCGGCCATTAAACTTGCTAAAGGTGCTACAGGCAGAGAAGAAATTATCTCCATGGTCAAGGCGTACCACGGCCATTCAGGATTCAGCCTTTCCGCCGGAGGAAAGGATTATTACAAAGCGCTTTTTCAGCCCCTGATGCCCGGTTTTCGTCTGGCGCCATTTGGCGATCTTGAAGGAATCAAACAATTGGCTTCAAGGAAAACAGCGGCCATTTTGATTGAACCGATACAGGGTGAAGGCGGCATTCATGTGGGATCCAATGCGTATTTGCAAGGATTGAGGCAGCTTTGCAATGATTTGGGTATTATTCTTATTTTTGATGAAATTCAAACCGGCTTTGGACGTACTGGTAGAATATGGTATTCTGAATATTCAGGGGTTGTGCCGGATGTGATGGCGTTGGCCAAATCTATTGGTGGAGGTGTTTACCCCAATGGTGCCATTGTTTATCGGGATATCCCGGAGCTGACTGAATTTGTCAATGCCAATCCATTCTTTCACACTTCTTCCGGAGGAGGCAGCAACATCGGCTGCCGGGTTTCCACTGAAGTAATCAACGAATTGGTTGAAAAACAACTCTGGAAAAATGCTGAAAAAATGGGAAAACGCCTCAAAAATGGACTAAACGAGATCATATTACAGCACCCTGAATCAATCTGCGAAATGCGTGGCAAGGGCCTGATGATCGGTATTGAATACAGGCATGAATTCATGGGAATGCTTATGGCGGATTGTTTGAGCAAGTCTGGTATTTTCGCAGCGTACTCAGGAAATGCACCTCAAGTCATGCGTTTTATGCTCCCCTTGACAGTTACTGAAGATGAAATCGACGATTTTTTAAAAAGGTTCAGGAAGGCCATGACGATACAGGGGTATTACCTGTTGATACTACGCCCTTTAATCAAGATTCCCTTCATTCGCAAATGGATGAATGACCCCAATAATCTTATACCTATCAGTGCGTTTTTAAGAAAATTCGGCTTATAACGACCTGATAGACAAAGAAAAGAGTAAACAGCCCATGCATAAACTGCAAACCCAAATAATAACAGATGATTCTTATATGCCTCGTGAAGATTTGTACGAAGAAGCCAAATCACTTTTTTCGGAAGGATTGGTTGAACATTTAAAGGCCAAAGGTCTTGATGTGATAGAGGAACAAAGTGAAGGCATCTATATCAAAGACATCAATGGAACGCTTTTCATTGATTGCTATTCCGCTTCATCGACCTACAATCTTGGCCGAAAAAATAAAACAGTCGTGGATTCGCTTAAATCCACTGTCAAAGAGACTGATTGCGGTAATTTTGTTCTTGTCTCCGAAGAAAAGGCTGATTTATCAAGCAAGTTAGCTTGTTTTGTTGATTGTGACTTGAACTGCGTTCTTTTCACAGTGGTCAGGGGTGAAGCTATGGATGCAGCGTGTAAACTGGCCAGAGGTTATACATGCAAAACAGAGCTGATTTCAGTGGATGGCGGATGGTATGGTCAAACCGGATTCGCTATGGGCCTTTCAGAGCGCATTGATAAGGAGCGATATGGCCGCCTGATTCCGGATCAAACCATTGTTGAATTCAATAATATTGAGGCCGCCAAAAAAGCAATCAACAAAAATACTGCCGCCTTCATTTTGGAACTCGTACAGGTGGAAAATGGATGTCGCCTGGTTGATAAGGACTATTTATTGGAATTGAAAGAGGTTTGCGAGCATTATGGTGCGTTGTTGATTTTTGATGAAACTCAAACCGGATTTGGCCGAACCGGCTATAAATTTGCCAAAGATTATTATGGTGTAACCCCTGATATTATGTTGTTTGGTGAAGCTATCACTACTGGCATGTTTCCAATGACCGGAATGGTCTTTACCCCGACAGTCAAATCCTTTTTCGACATTCACCCGCTTATTCATTTGTGTACTTTTGGGGGGCATGATGTTGGTTGCAGGGTTGCCTGTAAGACCCTGGATGTTTATGAACAAATGCGTCCATGGATACAAGCCAATGAATCAGGATCGGTTTTATTGAATCATTTAAGTCACATTCAAAGTTTATACCCGGATTTAATCCATTCGGTAAGTGGCTTGGGGCTTGTGAACGCAATTACATTTACAAAGGAAGACTTGGCCCAATTGTTTTGTGTGACCGCTCGAAACCAAGGATTCATCGTCGTTCAAGGGATTGTTGCCAGGGAGAGTGTTATTTTTCGCCCGCCTCTTACCATAACACACGACGAATTAAATCGGCTGATGGAATTAATTTCCAGTACAATGAAATCCTTTAACAATCAGGGACATTAATCTTAATATCATATCAAACATGGAGGTTTTTATGATCATTGATGTCCATAGTCACATAGGGGATATCTTGTACAAAAATGGTGGAAATATCATTGAAAAACAAGGGGTTACAAAAAAAAAGATATTTGATCCTATTTCAATCTGGCAGTTTTTTTTAAATAGAAATTTCAAATTGGGGAAAATATTTTATGAAATTTTTAAGCCATATATTATAAATGCGGAACGTGAACGAAATTTTACAGCAACTCGTGAAAATGCACGTAAAAGTATGAATGAAGCGGGTGTTTCGCTTGCTGTATGCCTGCCGATTCCTCCCCATGTATACTTTAATGATGTAAAAAAAGCTGCTGAAAAAGATTCCGGCTTAATCCCTTTTACCGGAGTAGATTTTTCAAAAATGGAGAATCTATCAAACCAATTCCAAGATGATATTAAAAAGGGCGCAAAAGGATTAAAACTTCATCCTATTATTCAAAAAGTGAACTTTACTGATGAAAAAATACAAAAGGCTGTTGATTTATTTATAAAATACGATCTCCCCATTCTTTTTCACGCTGGCATTTCAACCTATTATTATAAAAAAGAAAATAGTAACAATATACCAGAATACGGCTCAATCAAAGGAGCCAGAGACCTGGTTGCGGCATTTCCCAAGGCAAAGTTTATTGTAGGGCACGCAGGAATGTTTGATGTCATGGATGTTATAAGGTTACTTGGAAAATTTAATAATGTCTGGGTTGATACATCATTGCAATCCCCTGGAGTAATAAAAAAACTGATAAAAACTTTTGGGCCAGAGAAAGTATTATTTGCTTCTGACTGGCCATTTGGCAGCAGAATAGTTGGTATTAAGACTGTAATTGCAGCCTGCGGAAGTGATAAGAGTTTAGCGGATATGCTTTTTTACAAAAATTCAAAGAATTTATTACATTTATAGGGGGCAAGTCTGCTCTTGACTTTATCGTCTAAGTAATCGATCATAGTCAATTATAACATGCTTTGGATTATTTCTTAGCTCTGAAAGGGCGTTAAATAACAGCCCTGGGCAACGCCCTGGGTTAAAGATTGATCAGAATCTTAGCCCTGAAAGGGCGACACATAAAACATAGATGTGACGCCCTTTCAGTGTCCCCTTCCCCCTTCAGACATTAATCTTTCTGGTACTCTTGTAGCTAAGATAGAATTGATAGAATGCATTTTGATCTGGCACATGGTATGTTTTCCCTTTGCCGCCCTTGCATTCCAGCAATCCCTCATTGCAAAGATACCGACATTCTGTAACAACAATGTTTCTGGAGACATTTGACGCGATTGCGATGTCCTGCGCAAAAAAAGATTGGCTTCCCTTCTTTTTTATCTCTTTGAATATCTTGAATCTTTTTGGAATACGCCCTGTTCGCTTATTGCTAATATGAGAATTGACAGTTTGTCGGCATACACCGACCATCTTGGCGATATGGCTTTTCTTGTGACCTTGTGCATACAGTTCTCGTATGCGCTTTTTTTTGTCATGACTTATCATTTGTTGCTCCTCCCCCAACTTGTACTTACGTTCATTGATAACTTCCCCCAAGTTATATGATCGTCCCCACATTGGTTTTTCCAATTCAGGCGGACAAGCTCTGACTAACACGGCCCTTATCACTCGTTTGGAAAAAACAAATTTGTACGATCATACTTAGGAATGCTCTGAAAATAACTTCCTCATTATTGATATTGTTCGTTTTGAGGTAATTGAACTGTAGAGACGTAGCATGCTACGTCTCTACACGACCTTATTTTTTTGGACGATCAAGAAAAATGGGTATGTTATTTTTTCAGAGCATTCCTTACACATTCTAAAAAGGGGCATTTCTTAGCCCTGTTAACAGAATATGTATAGCATTTTGAATATTGTGATCATCAATTATCTATGTTATTAAAACATGTTGACCTAACATTTTGTTTTGACTATTATGCAATAAATTGCACAAAAGCGCAATCCCAAAAATTCGTACAAACAATTTCGAATCAGGTTTGCGCAGCGTAGCGGCTTTAGCCCTACGCAGTTCTTGCTATTGCCAAGATTGCACAATTTTTATCAAATGATTATTATATTTAGATTCATTCGGGAATACTTCTTTATAACCGAAAACTTATATATGTAAACAATATTTTTTCAACTCAAGGTTGTCCTATGAACTGCATTTCTTTGTTATTCATCATCATTTTCGGATTATCTGTCAACGCTCAAGCAGAAATTCCGCAAATCAGCCAGATATCACCTCAGGAAACCCGGGAAGATATCGCTGTAAGCATTCCTTTTACAGTCACAGCTGATTCAGAAATTGTATCGGTCAGTCTGGAATCGTCAAATCAAAGCCTGATTCCAAACGATTATTTATTGTATGAATGTGATGCCAAACATTACACAATGGTTGCCACCCCCAATAATAACCAGACAGGCGCTGCAACAATCACCATTGCTGTCACAACCCTTGAAAACGATACCCAAACCACAAGTTTTGTACTCACTGTGACTGATTTTGATGATTCAATGTATTTTTGGAAAAATCATCAGACAGCAGCCGCAGGCATTGAAAATATTTTCACGTATCCAGCCGCTGTTGCTGTGGACCCGATGACAGGCAAGCTATTTGTTTCTGATACAGGCAACAATCGGGTACTTCGATTTTCAAAAGAGGATACAACGATATCTGAAGCTGTGTTTGGCGATGCCGGAAGTTACACGATGGATGAACCTATGGGGATTCATGTGGATCCATTTGGCCGATTGTGGGTTTCTGATATGAAAAATCACAGGATTTTACGTTATGATCATGCATCAACAAAACCCACCAGAGCCCCGCCTGATGGCATACTTGGTAAATCGAATCCTTTAGATTATTCAAGAGTCAGTCAGGATACCATGAATTGTCCCACTGATGTCTGGCTTGATCCCACAGGGACACTTTGGGTTGCGGACTCTGAAAACCACCGCATATTACGTTTTGATAACGCTGCCCAAAAAGAAAACTATGCTAATGCGGATGCAGTATTGGGACAACCCAATTTTTCAAGCCTGATTTATGGCGTCTCACAGTCAAAATTTCATACACCACGCGCAATTGTTGTTTATCAGAGGCATTTGTTTGTTGCAGATTTTTCAAACAACCGCGTACTTTGTTTTAAAAATGCGGCTTCAAAAAGCTTTCTTGCGGATGCTGATCTTGTTTTGGGTCAACCTGATTTTGTTTCAAAAGCAAGGAACCTGTCAGCCACAGGTATGGATTTGCCATCAGGCCTTGCTATTGATACAGATGGACGATTATATGTCGCAGAACAAAACAATAACCGCGTGCTGATATTTGATAATGTGATCAATAAGTCCAATGGGGATGCTGCCAATAATCTTTTGGGACAGGCCAATTTTTTATCCAACAGAATTGATTCATCCTATCAATCCCTGTTTGCGCCCTATATTTTAAATTATGATGCTTTTAACAATCACTTATGGGTACCGGATCTCATCCACAATCGTGTCCTTCGGTTTGATTTAAATCTAAAACAGCCCCCTTCTTTGGGCATTGTAGATAATCAGACAATTAAAGAAAACGCCATATCCAATCCACTTACATTTACAGTGACTGATAACAACGATCAATCTCTGACAATCACGTATGATTATTCCAATAAAAACCTGCTGTCATCAGATAGCTTTGCATTCAACGGCCCACAAGTGATATCCGACGATGATAATATCACAATTAATGCAACATCGGCGGATACACCGCTGAATCTGGTTTTAACACCCGCATTTGAAAAATTTGGTTCGACAACTGTCACGATCACAGTAACAGATCCGCATGGCATGCAAGATACCAGATCTTTTACGCTGAATGTTTTGGAAGTTAACGACCCGCCAACAATTACAACCATAGATAATCAAACTATTATTGAGGATACTGAAAGTACCCCAATTCATTTCACAGTCGCTGATATTGAAGGAAATCAGTTACATATCGAAGTATATGATGATGGCTCAGGTCTGTTTCCATCAAATGCAGACAATATCACCTTAAGCAATGAAAGCGGCGGGATCACCTGGCAGCTTACAACTGATAAAGACAGTGATTTATTAACACTTTTGCTGCGTCCAGCATTAAACAAATTCGGTTCTTCAATGCTGACAGTAACAGTCAATGATGGTGAAAACCTGGTTCATACCAATTTTACAATGACTGTCTCGCCGCAAAATGACCGGCCAGCCATTTCAACTATTGTCAATCAGACCACTGATGAAGACACGCAGAGCCAGGCCATTCCATTTACTGTTTTTGATCCTGATGCCAGTCGCTTAACGATTACAGTTGAATCTGGGAATCACACCTTGATTTCACCAGATCCGCAGCATATTACGCTGGCCCATGCATCGGGCAACAGCAGTTACACCCTCACAACCCATTCAGGAAATGAACCGCTTACACTCTATGTTTTGCCATCAAAAAATCTTTCAGGCGCGGTACAAATAACAATTACAGCCACAGATGGCGAGTTGAGTCACAGTCAGTCATTTTCTATGACTGTAGCACCTGTTAACGATCTGCCAATCATATCTGAAATCCAGGATCAAACAACAGTTGAAGACATACCCATTACAGGTATTGGCTTCTCGGTGAACGATATTGATACAAACATATTATCCATTGAAATAGTCTCTAATTCGCCTGATATTATACCATCAGATCCAGCCCATATCACCTTGCAAAATGCCATTGGTGAATCTGGCTATACCTTACTGGCCAATCCCCTTGACAATTTAACCCTGGCATTAAAGCCATTGCAAAATGTCATCGGTATCGCAGAAATTATTGTAAAGGTAACTGGCGGAACAACCTATGCGACAACTGCCTTTACAGTCACTGTTACACCGGTAAATGATGCACCGGTTTTCTCAAAGATTTCAGATCAATATGCACTGGAAGATACGTTAGCGATTATTCCATTTATCGTAACCGACCCTGATACCGACCCATTGACACTGACAATTGCCACTGGCAATGATTTATTGATTCCATCAAATGCCAGCAATCTGACTTTGCAAACAGTTCATGGACAATTTTCCAATACATTGCTAACAATCCCTGGGGGTGAGGCAATCAGTCTAACAGTCTTGCCATTGCTGAATCAATCTGGAAAAACAAATATTACAATTACTGCCACTGATGGAATCGCACAGGTAAGCACATCATTTACGATATCAATCTCTGGTGTCAATGATGCACCAATGCTTTCGATTATTAAAAATCAAACTGTTCTTGAAGATACTGAAAGCAGCCCCATTGCTTTCACTGTGTCTGATGCTGAGAATGATGCATTAACGATAACAGTGGTATCAATAAATAAAGACTTGATCCCCTCAGATAGCAATCATATCACGCTGAGCAATGCCGCAGGCGAACATAGTTACACCCTAACAACGCATGCAGGAGACCAATTGCACCTGACATTACTGCCATCACATAACTTGTTTGGACCTGCGATAATATCAATCACTGTCACAGATGGTACATTGTTCTCAAGTCGATCATTTACAATGACTGTTATTCCAGTAAATGATGCACCCATTATTTCATCCATTGCCAATATATCCATTCCTGAAGATACAGCCAGTCCCCAAATTATTTTTTCAGCAACTGATCCTGAATCAGATCAGATAACCATTGAAATTCAATCCAATAACCAGGATTTAATTGCAACCCATACAAGCCATATTACGCTTCAGGGAATGACAGGCGGCAGTTCCTATACATTAGCAACCCATCCAGGCCCCTTGACTCTGACTTTACTGCCCAACGCGAATCAAACCGGCTCTGCTGAAATTATCATCCATGCAACTGATGGCAAGGATCGTTCTGTTTATTCATTTATAATGACTGTCACTGAAGTGAACGACGCACCCATTATTTCATTGATTCCCAATCAGGCAACAACTGAAGACACACCTGGGCCGGCAATTTCATTTAGAATTACTGATGTCGATGCAAGTCAATTAAGCATTTACATTCAATCTGGCAATGAAAATCTGTTGCCATTGGACGCAAATCATATCACCCTTTGCAATGCAAGTGGTGGAAACACATATACACTGCTTACCAATGAAAAAATAGAAAATTTAACCTTAACTGTTCTGCCAGGAGCCAATCAGATTGGCGATGTATCAATTACTGTTCTCGTGTCAGATACGTACACCATTGTAAGTCAATCGTTTACATTGGCCATTACACCGGTGAACGATGCGCCTGTCATTGTACCTGTGCCAGAGCAGTCTGCAAATGAAGACCAGCCCAATATCAAAATTCCTTTTACAGCCTATGATTTTGAAGATCCGGCATGCAGCCTGGCAATCACGTTGATATCTTCCAATCAGACACTATTGCCAAATGAGTATATGACATATTCTTGTTATGAAAATATGTATACAATTGTTGCAAATCCATCGCTTAATCAGAATGGTTCTCTGGAAATCACGATTATAGCGACAGATCTTGTTGGCAAATCCACAACAAGTACATTTGGTTTAAATCTAGTATCAATCAACGATCCACCAACCATTCATGCGCCAACCCGGGTACGTGTCAAGATGAATTTTTCAACGCCGATTTCAGGCATTTATATTGACGATTGTGATGCTGGAACAAGTCTTCTGGCAATCACCCTTGTCACAGATGAAGGCACAATCTCTATGCCTGCACAACAAGGGGGATCAATTGCATTTACAGGTACGCTTGCTGACATTAATTCTGAATTAAGCACAATTACCTATAGCCCAACATACAATGCGTTGGGAAGTCGTGCAATTACCATTACTGTGAATGACATGGGACATTCTGGCGAAGGCGGCAATCAGATCAAGTCTCGCAGTGTTTTACTTCAAATCCATGATGACAATGTCAGACCTGTCAATTATCTACCATCCCTGACCATGAATGAAGACGAAAGCATTCAAGTTACCCCCATATCTGTTTTTGATTTGGATGCTGCAAACAATGCAATTGAAGTTACCTTAACCACAAAGCATGCCAGTCTTACATTTGGCGAGACTGAACCAATCACACTGATTGCTGGAAATTATATATCATCAACGCAAGTTGTTATTTCAGGTTCGCAATATGATATCAATCGGGCCCTGGCGCATTTATCATTGACCTGCACAACCCATTTCAATGGATGGGCAGCGCTCACCATGACAACCAATGATCTTGGCCACACAGGTGAAAGTTATTCCCCACAGACAGCAACAGATTCAGTGTCAATCACTGTTTTGGCAACCATTGATCCGCCCACACATCTTGTGCCTGAATCCATTTCATTGATTGAGGATATTTCAACTGCCTTTACTTTATGTGTCGTGGATCCTGATGGGGAAGATATCATATCTGTTGATCTGGCAGTCACAACCGGCGCATTGCAATTAAACAGTGGAAAAGGATTGACTGGCTATCTGGGAACTGGAAACTATTTGTCCTTTACTGGAAAAAAATCTGATGTCAACTATGCCATGCAAGGAATTGTTTTTAAGCCCACCGCCAATGTTGCGGGTAATTTTTTATTGACAATGACTTATAAGGATGTGGATTTTGCCGCACAAAGCATATCAATTCCTTTACGCATAAGTGCAGTCAATGATCCACCAACGATACACATGAAGACTTCGTCCATGACAATTAACGAAGATACCCCGCTAACACTTACTATTTCAGTGTTTGACATTGAAGCAGGCATAAATGATATTCAGGTGAATTTAACCAGCAGCTACAGTCTGTTAAAAATCAATCAGACAGGATTGACAGTGTATCCATCAAATATAGCCGAAAGCTTAACAATGACTGGATCAATCAACAGTATCAATTCTGCGCTGAGTACCTTAAACGTTACACCCACGCCAAACTATTATGGCAATAGCTTTATAACGATCAAGGTTGATGATCTGGGATATTTGCCATTACCCGCTGAATCTACGCAAAAGACCATATCAATCACTATTTTGCCGGTCAACGATCCACCAGATTTCAATCTTGCTCCGAACATCATTAACGTGCTTGAAGATTTTTCTGATCCGCAAATCATTACATTTACAAAGAGCCCCTCGATTTTTGGAGAACCAACACAAGTCACTTATACGCTGACACCTGAACCAGAAACAATCTCTTGGGTCGCAATTACTTTTTCGCCTGAATCAGGAAGGATTACAATTACTGCCATAGAAAACAGACATGGTGCGGCAACTTTTCGTGTCACTGCAAATGATGGGGCAGACGAAAACAATATTGCAAGCAAACAATTTTCACTGACTGTTGCTGCTGTTAACGATCCCCCTGAATTTGTCCTTGACAGAAACCAGATCGCAGTCAATGAAGATTTTGCAACGATAGAATCCATAACCCTTACCCCGGCAGTTATTCCATCAGATGAACCAAAAACAATTACATATGTCGTTCAACCCGCGTCACTCACATGGGTTAACCACAGCATTAATTCAGAAACAGGTCAGATTACAATCACAAGTATTCCAAATGGTTATGGTGAAAAACTGATCAGTGTGATTGCAGACGATGGCGACATTACTGTCACACACACGTTTACGATTACTGTTGCCAGTATCAACGATTTACCGCACATTACCAGCAGCAATCATTTTTCTATCAGTGAAAACACGTCAATTGGCACAATGGTGCATCGTTTAGCAGCCATTGATGTTGATCATCAAAATCTGATATACACAATTAATTCAATCGTGCCAGCAGCATCCTTTGCCATTTCCCAAAATACTGGTGAAATCTGGATTAAAGACAATCTGGATCATGAAACCATCAATACGTATACAATGACTGTATCTGTTTCAGACCCAATGACATCGGTAAATCAAACAATTATTGCAACAATTACTGATCTCAATGATGCTCCCAATTTGTTGAATACCCCTGAACAAACGCTGACCACATTTCAAAACGAATCCTTTCATATTTTGGGCATGCACGTCAGGGACATTGATGCCGGCAGTTTTCCTATTCAACTGACATTTTTGGCAACAAATGGCGCGGTTTCAATTACACATACATCATTGACACTGGAATCTGGCAATTATTCAACAACATCACTTTCAGTCTCAGGCACAATAACAGCAATCAACCAGGCCCTGACAAAGGTATGGTTCAATCCAAAACCCGATTATAAAGGGCCTGCAAATATTTTGGTAAAAATTGATGATTTGGGTCATACTGGCCCGGGAAGTGCACAATCTGATTCTGAATTGATAACGATTTATATCTTGAATTACAATGCACCGCCTGTTTTTACGCAATATGCATCCCAGGGTATTTGCTATGAAGATCAAAGCTTTTCGCAAACCATTGTTATTTCTGATGAAGATGCCATTGATGAACCTATCCAATTGACACTGATTTCCGAACATGGCAGCCTGACCCTGTCAAATATAATGCCTTTAAATAAGGTGTATTATTCCAAATATATGCAATCCTATACTGGCAGTATTTCCGAAATGAACACCGCCCTGAATGAATTGATATTTACGCCAGAAATGGAATTTAGCGGCACAGCCGGATACACACTATATGCAAACGACCTGGGCCATTCAGGCATTGGCGGCCCAAAATGTGCTTCGCCGGCAATGATTCGTATCACCTGTATTGCAGTAAACGATCCTCCCATGCATTCATTGCCTGCGCTGATAACAGGCCTTGAAGAGACTGACATTCCTGTAACCATTACAGTCAGCGACGTTGATGCCTACACCCATGCCATACATATTCAATTGGAAGCATTTCAGGGGGGGTTAAGCTTATCCAGCTTGAATGGACTGACATTATCCAATAATGATGGCATCGCTGAAACCAGTCTGTCATTCACAGGCACAATCGATGCGATCAACAATGCCATGCATCCACTCCTATTTCATCCGACAACCCATTTTTATGGACAGGCAGGCCTGACAATCACAAGCAATGATCTTGGATTTTCTGTGCCACAAGGCAATGCAGATCCCAACATTGAAACAGATTCTCTCACAATTACAGTTATCAATGTGAATGATCCGCCGAATTTTGTATCGTTACCATTACAATCCATTGATGAAGACAGTGTCTATTCATACACAATACAGGCAGGCGATGTTGATTTCGAGCACGTATCGCTTACCGCACTATCGCTGCCTGACTGGCTGACATTCAGCGATTATGGCAATAATACAGGTATCCTCCAGGGCATTCCTCACAACGCGCATGTGGGGATATCAGCGCCATTAACCATTGTTGCAACAGACCCAAATCAAGCCAAATCCATTCAAACTTTTTCTATTGTTGTGAATAATACCAATGATGAACCTTCATTTCATTCTTCGCCCATTGAACAGGCAATCGAGGACAGCGTTTATCAATACACAGTCACTGCTTTTGATATTGACAAAGATGCCAGTTTGTCTTTTAGAGGTATTGAATTACCAGATTGGCTGAAATTATTTGATTATGGTGATGGCACCGCATTGCTGACCGGCAAACCAGAGAACGATGATGTTGGAGCGATTAATGTTGTTATAATATCAGTAACAGATGGTATCAGCGTTCCCATAAAACAGGCATTCATGATTGATGTAATCAACACCAATGATCCGCCAGAAATAATTTCTACGCCTGTTTTTACAGCAACTGAAGATGCGCTGTACAATTACAGCATTGCTGCCTATGATATGGATGGTGATTCTGTTTCATTTATTGCAACCGCGTTACCTGATTGGCTGTATCTGACTAATATTGGCGGAAACAAAGCAATTATTCAAGGCACACCAGAAAACGAGCATGTAGGGCAATCAGAAAGATTGATCATTACTGCGAAAGATTCTTTTGATGCCGGTGCGACGCAATCTTTTGTAATAACAGTGATAAACACCAATGATCCCCCCGCATTTTCATCATTACCGCTAATTGAAGCAACTGAAGATAGCCTTTATGCTTACACGATCACAGTTCAGGATATCGACATTGGCGCATCCATTGATATGTGGACAACAATTTTGTCTGGCTGGTTAACCTTCATTGATAATGGCGATGGTACCGCCTTACTTTCAGGCATTCCACGAAATGCGCATGTTGGGATCAAAAATGCGGCTGTAATCAAGGCAAGCGATGGCATTGATGACGCAATTGAGCAATCATTCATGATTACTGTGGTCAACACCAATGATCCACCCGAAATTGTTTCCACACCAGTTTTTACTGCTACTGAAGATTCATTCTATTCCTGTACAATTGTTGCTGAAGACATGGATGGCGATCTGCTTGATTTTACATCAGCGGCATTGCCGCAATGGCTAAGCCTGATCAACAACCATAACAACACTGCCACATTACAAGGTGTGCCCGATAACGACGATGTCGGACTATCCAGGCCATTGACTATCATAGCAAAAGATCCAGACAATGTCACAGCAACACAGACATTTTCAATAACAGTTCAAAATACCAATGACAAACCTGTGTTTATATCCCAGGCAAAAACATCTGCAATCGAAGACAGTTTGTACGATTATACAATTACTGTTCAGGATGTTGATATTGGCGCATCAATAACGATAAAGGCTGCCAGCCTTCCGCACTGGTTAAGTTTCACTGATTTTGGCAATGGCACAGCCATAATCACAGGTATTCCCTTAAATGACGATGTTCACAATGACAATATCGTTGTGCTTACAGCAAATGATGGCATTGCAACCGCTGTATCACAGGCTTTTCTGATAACAGTAATCAATACCAATGATGCACCAGTTATTTCATCACAGGCAGTTTTAACTGCTACTGAAGATGCACCTTATGTTTATACCATTATTGCTGAAGATATGGATGGTGATATTCTGGCATTTAAATCAGAATTACCATCATGGCTATCTCTGATTGATCATGGAAACAATACTGCAAGCCTTACTGGAATCCCCACAAACAACGATGTCGGCCTGTCCAACACATTAACGATCACAACAATGGATTCATCGAAAGCCTCTGCAAGTCAATACTTTGAAATATTGGTAATCAATACCAATGATGCGCCGGTTTTTATATCATTGCCTCAAGAAACAGCTATAGAAGATCATACGTACAATTACACTGTGACTGTTCTGGATGTTGACAGGGATGCCTCAATTCAAATGGGCGCGTTGAATCTGCCAGACTGGTTGACAATTGTTGATAATGGCAATGGCACTGCAAATATCACTGGCATGCCATTAAACGAACACGTTGGAACTGGCAATCCTTTGGTGATCACTGCCACTGATGGCATTGCATCTGAAATCACGCAAATATTTGCCATTACTGTAACAAACACAAACGATATTCCTGAGATAACATCCGATGCTTTCTTGACAGCCACAGAAGATTTTTTTTATGCCTACACTGTAACAGGCCGCGACATTGATGGTGACCTCTTGTTTTTCAAAGCCCACATGCCATCATGGTTAACCCTTGTCAATCATAACAATAACACAGCAACCATAAAAGGAAGGCCATCAAACGATGATGTTGGCATATCGCCCCCAATCATCCTGACAGCATCCGACCCGGACAATGCCACAGCAACGCAAACTTTTGAAATTGTAATAATCAACACCAATGATGCCCCAACATTTGAAACACGTCCAATTATTTCAACCCTTGAAGACAGTGAATATGCATATACAATTATGGTTCAGGATGTTGATCATGATGCAATAATAAGCATACATGCAGAATCAATCCCCAATTGGCTCACATTCCTGGATAATGGAAGAGGCACTGCCACTTTGACAGGCATACCAGAAAATGAACATGTGGGATCTTATGCCATATTGATTACTGGCACAGATGGTATTGCAGAACCTATTTCACAGGCATTTACAATCACAGTTGTCAATACCAACGATCCGCCGGTCATTACAACCTTATCACTGCCATCGGCTGATGAAGACATCCTTTATAATGCCCTGCTGACAGGTGATGATATGGATGGTGATACCATTGTATTTACAGCCTCAGGCCTGCCATCATGGTTGACACTGACGAATCATGACAATCATACAGCAAGCCTTCAGGGGATTCCCACAAACGATGCGATTGGTCAGACACAACCTTTTATTATTACTGTAACTGATCCTGATGGCGTCACTGAAAACCGGTCTTTTTCATTTATGGTAAATAATACCAATGATGCGCCATTTTTTATCTCAAAGCCAAAAATAGATGCAACTGAAGACAGCATTTACAAGCATATCATACAGGTTCAGGATATTGATCCGGATCCAGTCATTTATTTTTCTACAGTGCTGCCATTTCCCAACTGGTTGACAATTACCGATAATCACGATGGCACTGCAATCGTTTCTGGAACACCGCTTAATGAGCATGTTGGGGATAATGTTGTTGGCGTATTGGCCTCTGATGGCATTGCATTACCAGTAGCATACATATATACGATTCATGTAACCAACACAAATGATCCGCCAGTAATAACCTCCAGCCCCATACAGACTGTGGATGAAGATGCCGCATATCGTTATCAGATCACTGGAGACGATATGGATGGCGATCCAGTCAAATTTATCGTAACCGGACTGCCATCATGGCTGAAATTTTCAGACAAAGGCAACAGTACAGGCATCCTTGAAGGCATCCCCACAAACAACGACGTTGGCACTACAGAGTCAATCATTATTACTGCAATTGATCCGGATAATTCCATTGCAACGCAATCTCTTAAAATTACTGTCAACAATACCAATGATGCCCCATGGTTTGTATCACAACCCAATACCTTGGGCATTGAAGACATTACATATGCGCATACAGTGCGTGTTGAAGATGTTGATCCGGGTGCTACACTGACAATTTTGGCAAAAACAAAACCTTCCTGGCTGACACTCACTGATAATGGCAATGGCACAGCACGTCTTACAGGTAAACCATTGAACGCGCATGTCGGCAACAATACAGTGGTGATTACAGTAACTGATGGCCTGGCAGCACCGGTAAGTCAGACCTTTATCATTCGGGTAACCAATACAAATGATGCACCAGTTATCACATCTATCAGCAATCAAGCTGTTTTTGAAGATGCTTTGTATTTCTATGAATTGCATGCTGAAGATGTCGATCAAGGGGATTACCTTCAATTTACTGCTGAAAAATTACCCAATTGGCTGGTTTTAAAAGACAATGGAGACAATACCGCTGTAATGCAAGGTATTCCAAAAAATAATGATGTTGGCGTAACAGCCTTATTGAAAGTGAGTGTCATGGATCAGGCAGGTGCAACAGACAGCCAGTCCTTTACAATCCTGGTGATCAATACCAACGATTGCCCTGAAATTTCAGCAATTGAATCACAAACAAGCCTTGAGTATAAGACAACCTTACCTTTTCCATTCACAGTGTCTGACATGGATGGTGATGCCCTGACAATCCAGGTATCATCATCAGATCCATCGGTTGTTGCGATCAATGCCAGTCATATTACGTTTTGTGCCCAAAGCTGTAATGGAGAAAGTATTCAACTGAAAGCCACCAATGCAATCCAGCCGATCAGCTTGACAATTCTGCCGGTCAACGATGGTGTGGCAGGAATTACCATAACTGTTGCTGATGCCCAATTATCTGCCAGCACGTCTTTTATTCTAACTGTAACCAATGTGAATATTTCCCCGCAAATTGGCAATATTTCGGATACGATCATTGATGAAGATGCACGCAGTTTTCCCATTGGTTTCACAGTTGTTGACGCAGATTGCGAAGGCCGACAGGTGACTGTGTCAGTAATTACAGATGTGCCAGGCTTGCTGCCAACAAAGGCAGAAAATATTTCCATTGGCGAAATGGGAGTGGTCCATCATCTGAATGCAGATATCCCCGCGGATTTAAATCTATTGGTCAGCCCATTGCATAATCAGTCGGGTGTGGTTGGGATTACAGTGACTGTCACTGATGCGGATAACGATTCTGCCATCCGCCATTTTAAATTGACAGTAAACAGTCTTGATAACGATCCGCCTGAATTAAGCCTTATGGAAAATGTCAGTATTGATGAAGACACAACTGCATATCAAACCTTTTTTACTGTAATGGATCCTGATGGTGGTCATTTAACAATAGCTGTGCAATCATCAAATCAAATGATTGTGCCAAATGATCATATCATTTCCCACCCTTCGATCCTCTCAACGCAGGCGCATATTGCTGAAAGCCTGACACTGACAATTAATCCAATGGCAGATGAAAATGGTTCTGTCTCAATTGCAGTCATTGTTACAGATGAACAGAATCATGTCTCTGAAAGATCCTTTTTGGTGACAGTCAAGCCAGTCAATGATGTCCCAATGATTTCGGATATTTTCCCTATTGCAATCAATGAAGATACACGCAATTATCAAATATCATATTCTATCATGGATGCTGATGGCGATTCATTAAGAATTCATGCCATATCAGGCAATGAGCAACTCATTGCGCAGTCAGATATCGATTTTCAGAATCTAATAGATACTGAAGCTGGTATTCAAAAAGAAGTCAATGTATTCATATCCACACAAGAAAATGCCTTTGGTTTTGCGCAAGTAACGATCACTGTGGCGGATCCATCAGGTGAAATGGATCGCTCCAGCATTGATATCACAGTTGCCCCCATAAATGACCCACCCCATATTTCGGACATTGAACATCAGTATATTAACGAAGATCAGCGCTCATCTCCCATAGCACTGACCATTTCAGATCTGGAATCCGGACAACTTGAAATTGTTGCACAGACAAGCAATAACACGATATTGCCCATATCTTGTTTAACCTTTGCCGGAAAATCGAAAGAAAATTACGTAACAAATGTTTCAGCAGGCGAACCTGAAAATCTAACATTGATAATCATGCCGCCGACAGATATCAATGGCACAGTAAATGTGGAACTCTTTGTGTATGATAGCGATAAGCTTTATCATTCAACACAATTCCCCCTGACAATAATACCTGTAAACGATTTGCCCAAATTTGACCTGAAAAGTATATCCCTTGATTGTTATGAAGATACTGGACCACGATCAATATATAGCTGGATTACAAACATTTCAACCGGTGCGTTCAATGAAACTGATAGACTGTCGTTTATTGTCAACACAAAGAACAATCATTTATTTGCAAGCAGCCCACGCATATCCATTTATAAAACAACAGGAACGTTGACATTTAAACCGGCATCAGATGCTTATGGCACAGCCCTGGTTGAGGTATCTCTGTCAGATGGTTATTCAACAACTACTGAAAAAACATTTATGATTAATATTCTACCGATAAATGATGCTCCAAATCTAACAACAACGATAACAGCGCGTAAAACGATAGAAAACAGGCCTTTTGAACGTATTCCTTTTACCCTTTCAGATATTGATGACAACAGATTTACAATTTCGGTCAGCAATGCCAATCAATTTTTTTCTGATATCTCAATTTGTTCTGAAACTGATTGTCAGCATTGTTCACAAACAAGTTGTGAATTTGAATACGAACAAACATCAAAAGACACCTTTGTGGCATCTACACTTGAAATTCTCAAGGGATTAACAAACATTTCTGATGAATGGAATACAGACATACAAGATATTGATAATAATACGATCATAAACCTTTCAGAAGCAATTTATTATATAGATCAGGCCTCGGCCAGTTTTTTCTTGCATGTCTATCCAAAAACCTGGCAATCTGGAAATCAGACATTGACATTAATGGTTCAAGATGAGGGGGGAAGTAAAATATCTCACGCAATATCTTTCTCTGTGACACCTGTGTCTAACCCGCCATTATTAAAAGTAAATTCATATGAAGGTTTCGAAGATGACATTATTTCTGTGCCATTAACTGTAGCGCTGGTTGATACAGATTCTGAAGAATTATTGGATGTTCTCATTTCTGGCGTGCCTGAAGGGGCCAGTTTAAACAAAGGGATCAGAAATTCTGGCCTATGGATATTGTCACCCAAAGATTTAAATTATCTTCTGATTGCACCGGCAGCGAATTGCTCTGATGATATAACCCTGACAGTAACAGCATCATCAAAAGAAAAAAGCCTGACTGAAAAAGCAACTGTAACAAAAGATGTTTTTGTTGATATTATTCCGGTTGCTGATATGCCATTATTTGAACTGGAATCAACAGAACTGTCAGGTCAGGTCGATCAGGATATTCCGATTGTGTTTAAACATCTGCAACTGACTGACACAGATGGCTCAGAAAAATGGGATCGGATTGAAATTATCAGGTTTGATTCAGATCTGCAATTTTCAATGGGAACCATCACAAATGGGAAATTGATTCTTGATTTGTCTCATGAAACCGAGATGGATTTATCGGGTTTAAAAGTATCAGTAAAATCCGCAAAGGCTGCAAACTACTCGTTTGTAATTCGGGTGTTTTCAAAAGAAACTGAGAACAATGACATCGCAATGCGTGATATGCAGGTAAGTCTGTCTTTAAGGAAACGTGATGTGGGGGCTGTTTCGGATGAAGGGGGCGGGTGTTTTGTTCGAGTTTTGGGTTATTGATTCACCCTTTATTGATCAATGCCCGGCAATTCACACATTTTCTCACAAAGAATCCAGGTTTTGCAAAAATATAATTTATAATTGATTGTTTTTAAAAAATTTGATACTAAATCGTGTATATCGAAATCTTTTTTAATTTTTGAGGTACAATAATGTATACACGAGAACAGTATTTAAAACGGGCGTATGTACAGGTTAGGGGAAGTAAATGTTGCCACGAACAAAAACCGAAATCCAACCAATGTCCGAAACCAATGTAGGGGCGAACCTTGTGTTCGCCCTCTAACAGAAACCGAAATCAATCCA
>Ga0272440_1001295_pt1 | contig 20769 bp, 20 predicted proteins | sample SSMMMBAug17_FD_192440 | JGI IMG/M metagenome (GOLD analysis project Ga0272440, IMG submission 192440) | Marine sediment archaeal communities from Little Sippewissett salt marsh, Falmouth, MA, United States - SSM-MMB-Aug17 | ecosystem: Environmental > Aquatic > Marine > Wetlands > Sediment ...
AGCAGGGTGATATAAAGTAACAAGAAAAAAGTAAAAAGAAAAAAGAAAAAGTAAAGCGTAACAAGTAAAGTCAAAAGGATTAAGAAATAAAGAGATGAAAAGGGAAAGAAGAACAATAACCTCAATGTAAAACTAATTTAAAATTCTATTATTGCGATAGCAATAATAGAATTTTTCGCCACAAAAGCGTTTTTTACAATATATTCAATAAGTTACAATGTATGTGTTTCTAGTTTTTTCAGTAAGTAAGCAATCAAAAGTTTTCGGGTAGAAAAAAGTATTCTCAAATGCGTTTAAAGACAATAATCGTCAAAGAAAAAATGAACAATTTTGGCAATTGCAAGAACAGCGTAGGGCTAACGCAAACGTAATTTTTTCAACAGTTCGTGTAGGGGCGAACCTTATGTTCGCCCTCGAACAATTGTGCGATCACGAAAAATGACGCACGTTCGTTATAATCTGTTACCTGCAATAACACCTGAATCGTTTGGCATATCAATTTTGATTCGGTGGATATTTGTTACCCCTGCTTTTTGAAGCATCTGTGTAATTTCTTTTTCTGCATATGATCTTCCTTTTTCTGTGCCAATAAGCATATTCAATGAAAACAATGCTGGAAAAACAGGACCATCCATTGAATCATTTAGAATAAAATCATGAATCAGTATTAGTCCGCCAGATGTCAAGGTAGAAACCGCTTTGGAAATAATTTTTTCACAGTCAGCAGGCCCTTCTCCATGTAAAATATGCGACAACCAGACCGCATCATATGAACCTGGAATATCATTACGATTAAAATTGCCACCAATGAAATTTACCCGATCTTTCAATTCAAAGCGATCAATCACTCGTTCAGCAAAGGGTTGAGTTGTAGGAAGGTCATATATCGTTGCTTTCAGATTCGGATTTTTCATACAAAAATGAATACCATACGTCCCCGGGCCGCCACCAAGATCTAGCAGATGTTTCTTGTTTGACAGATCGACCTGTTCGATAATCAGCGGGGCAAGATTCATAGCATTGTTGAACATGCCCATAAGAAAGTTTTCTCTCATAATTTCGTCATCAGCATGTGATGCACTTTTTCGAACTGGTTTTCCTGTTGTTACTGCTTGATCCAGTTTACGCCATCCATCAACCAGATGATGATGATGCATAATCATGTACCCAATGTATTTGGGAGACGATTTTTGCAGAAACATGGTACTTTCAGGGGTATTGGCATATTGGTCATTTTGTTTGATTAACAACCCCATTGCTGCCAAAGCATCTAAAAGTCGGGTTGTCGCATCAAGATCAGTATTGATTGTTTCGCTGATCTGTATGGCAGTTTTTTCTGTATCTCCAATACAGGAATAGACATCCAGTTTGACACTTGCATGGAGTGTACAACCCATCCAGTAACTTCCCGATGTTTTTAATAATTGGCCGGGATTCCATGTTGTTGATTGCATACAAAAGCTCCTTTTTGTTTAGATTTCATTATGTTTGAATGTTCTGAAAATATCATTTTATAATTTATAATATCTTCCTTAGAAGGCTCTGAAAATAACATACCCATTTTTCTTGATCGTCCAAAAAAATAAGGTCGTGTAGAGACGTAGCATGCTACGTCTCTACAGTACAATTACCTCAAAACGAACAATATCAATAATGAGGAATTTATTTTCAAAGCATTCCTTATAGACTTAATCGTCTTATTTCCCTGGAATTAATTTTTTGTTCCGCCATATCTTTCATGTGTTTTTCAAGTTCTGGATATTTATCCAGAAAACCTTGAAAATGTTCACGTGATAAGACCAAACAAATAGTTCTGGATCGCGCACGAACATTTGCAGTTATTGGGCAATTTCTAAATAACGATATTTCGCCAAAATAATCACCAGGTTCCATTACACCCAGATGATGTACATTATTATCTGAATCTTTTCTTTCAATCTCAACAACCCCCTTTGCAATAATATAAAAGCGTTTACCTACATCACCCTGGCAAAGAATATCCTTTCCTTGCTCAAAGGTTTCAGTGATCAAGTGATCTTTAATTGATTCTAAATCCTTTTGATTCATTGCGACTAATAAAGGAATTTTTGCCAGACGATCTGTTGAAATCTCAACGTCCAAAGAATCTTTGTTGAAGTACAGGCCGGTTTGTTTTTGCCATAATTCGTAATAGAATCCTTTCTGAGATAATAATTGTTGATGGTCTCCTTGCTCCAGAATAATGCCATCATTCATCACAAAAATATGCGTAAAATCATATACAGAGGCAAGATTATGCGTAATAGAAATAATCGTCATAGATTTTGCAAGTTTTTTGATTGTTTCGTTAATAGAATACTCTGTTGCCGGATCAAGTGCAGAAAAAGCTTCATCCAAAATAAGAATTTTAGGTTTTCGAACCAGTGCTCTTGCGATGGCAATTCTCTGGCGCTGTCCACCAGACAGGTTTTCTCCAGTTTCTCCCACTTGCATATCGTATGTATTTGGAAGTGTCATTATCCAATCATGGATCTCTGCTGCGCGTGCGGCATCTTGAATTTCTTTATCTGAAGCATCCAAACGTCCATAACGTATGTTTTCTTTTATGCTGGTGTTGAATAAAAATGTGTCCTGAAGCACAGCGCCAATTTGTGTCCGAAACAATTCCATTGATTCAGCACTGTTGATTTTATCAATCAAGATTTTACCCTGACCAGGTAATAATAACCCCATGATTAATTTAGATATTGTACTTTTGCCTGCCCCACTGGTTCCAACAAAAGCAGTCAATGAACCCTTTGGAATGTTAATATTGATATTTTTTATCTGCGTTTTTTTTCCATCATAACTAAAAAAAACATCCCTTAAGCATATTTCATTCTCAAATGGCTGTACAGCAATCTGATCTGAATACATGGCCTGGCATGTCGCATTTTCCAAAAACTCATCGATTCGCTGCATGCTGCCAATACTTTGATATAAAATGGGTATAATACCTGACAGCCCTTGCGTTGCGCCTGTAATATTATGTAAATATGCAGAAAAAGCGATAAAAGTGCCAACACTCATGTATGCCTTAACTGTAAGAACAGAACCCAGTGCAACAATAATTAGCAACAGAAAGCCTGTTCCTATAATTGTTGTCACGCCTACCAATGAATTTAAATAATTCGATTTGATACCATTATTATAAACTGTTTGATTTGTTTGTGAATACTGATCCATCATGCAATTGCGTAATCCAAAAAGTCGGATAATTGATTGCCCTCGAATAAATTCTTGAATATCATTTAACAGATTTTCTTGACTCGTCTTGTAAGTATAGCTGTACCCTGTCGCTTTTTGAGAAAATTTTTTCGGTATGATAATTAAGAGCGGTGAAAGAAATATGACCACCAGCGCAAGACGCCACTGCACAAAAAACAGAAAAAATGTGCAGCAAATGATTGAAGCCGTGTAATATATCGAATCTGATATCGCCCTGATAAAAACATTTTCTATTGTCGCAATATCGTTTGAAAATCGTGCAAGAATGCTCGTGGATTTGTGTTGTTGATAATAGCTAATTGGAAGAAAATATACCTGGTTGATCATCCGACTGCGAAGGTTATCTAATGATCTTGCTGTTAATATGCTCATGATATACGAATCAAACAGATACGCTATAGTAAATATTAAATAGATAATACCAAGTTCGCTGATGACATAAAGTATTAAATTAAGATCATTATTTTTAATGCCCTTGTCAATAATTAACTGCATCCCGAGTGGTAAAACAAGCGTATAGGTTAACTGAACAATGATGCAAACAAAGGTCAAAAAAAGATATATTTTAAATGGTAAAATAATTTTCAAAATGCCGCGAATCAAATGCCATAAGCCATAGTCTTTTTTTTTCATAGAATTTCTGATCTCCTGTAACACATTATTCATCTTAATCTGTGTAATCCAAGTTCAGACAATGAGGATGAACTTTTCCTCCCCCATCCGCTGTATACGCCCTGTACCGACTTTTTGGGAATACGCCCGGATCAAAAAAGTAATCGTGCCGCTCTGTCTGATATCAACTGCTTAAACGTTTCTTTGTTTTCAGCAGACATAAAACTTTCGTGAATATAAGGCGAAATGCTTGACACTGTTTTAGAAAAGCGATTGATTATATTTTTGAATTGTTTTTCATTCAATCCCAAATTTTTTGAAAACTGTATAAAATCATTGATTGTAATTTTTCTTTTTTTTCCATTCAAGGTCAGCGCCATTTCTTCGGGATCATCTTTTTCTGATATCACCAGCCTTGTGGATAAAAGGTCGTAAGCTGGCGCAAGTTGTATCATGCCATTCACTGGATAAATTAATGAAAAGTTTTTCAAATGCATATCAGCATTTCCCACAAGGAATGAAAACAGGGTAATTTCAAAAAATCGAATACAATCAAATAATGGATTTGATGAAAATCGCTTGATAATGTTTCCAATACGCTCCATAGATCCTTTGTATTTATCTTCAGTCAGACGTTCACTGAGTTGACACATATCTTCCATATGCAATTTTTGTCCATCAGGGCGGCGATCAATTCGACGAGTAATATAAGCCAATTCACCAGATTTCAAAAATATCAATCCTTGAGGAACAACATCAATTTTAAATATTTTGGCCAGATTCATGGTCAGGTTTTCAATTTCAGGTAAATTGGGATAAGCATCAACAGGCGGTTTTAAAATAAAATTTCCCCATAAGCCCACTATCGTAAATCGTTTTGATTCTTTAAATTGATTGTCCAGATGTAATGATAATTTTGCCTGAACGCCCGGCACAGTGATTTGACTGCGTACAATTTTTTTTGCCAATTCTTTGAGATCTGCACAGGTGTAAGGCATTTCTGGCACTTTCTTTTGACCAAACAAGTATTTCCTGCACCCATGATGATAGTAACGATCTTTTTCATTTATCATTTGATTACAGACAAGACAGATACTTTTATGGTTCATTTGTTTCCTCTCCAGGCCGAATGGATACTGCACCGATACAATCTTTACAGCATGTCAATAACAATCCCATGCGATCTCGTGAATCGAGTTTCCAAATGTTTAATGCCACGTCCAACAACCAGCCTTCAGGTATTAAGCCATCAAAAAAGGAAAACATCGTTTGACTCACATAAGGTTCACTCTGCAAAGGCATTGTCATACTGATTGCATGACCGGATGGATCATTCAAAAATTGTTTATCATACTGAAAAACATATCCATCATCTGTTTCCGACAGAACACCGGCCAGTTTGTCATAACAGAAAACAACCGCATTACGATATTCCATTTTTCATTTCCTGTGTCTGCTCTACCGGCGCCATTACATGACCAAATAATGCCAGTACTTGATTGACTTTATCCAGGCGTAAACTTTGCTTTCCTTGTTCCAGATCTCGAATAAAGCGCAACCCCACACCTGCCCGATCCGCTAAATCTTTTTGGGTCAGACCAAGGTGTTTTCGCCTACATTTTATAAATTGAATGAGTATTTTTGTCATTATTATACCTTATTGGGTATATTATTAAGATTTATATCAATAATATACCCAAAAAGGTATAATATCAAGAAGAATTGTTATGATTATACCCGATACGATATAAAAACTATTTTCAATGGTGTCAGGCCAATCTGAATTGGAAAAACCAAAGTTGTACGATAATACAATCGCTATAACGCTCTTTTTACCTCCCAAAAAGAGCGTTATAGGCTGTTTTTTTAATATCTAATTGAATTTTTTATCTATTATTTTAGCACGTTAGTTTGATCCGCCCCCAATCACAATGGGTAAGGTTTTGCCATTGGTCACTGGTTGAAATAATATTGAATTGATCAGTGGTCAAAAGGTCATAATGTAGATGCAATAAAATTTGATCTTCATGTTTGCCAGGAATCATTTTGATCGTGCCATTCTCTATATGCTGTAAGAGCATCTCTAAGGCAGAAAAAATATCCATTTGTAACTGAACCGAATTGGCCTGGACAATCAATGGTGTGTCTGATAGTTCAGTTACCAACGAAACTCTTTTGAGTCTGGCAAAACGAGATGCCAGTAAGCTCAAGTTCTGAACCAGCTCATTCAGATCAATTTTTGCAAGGGCATTATCCGGGCTGTGGGCAAAGCTATTCAAGTTTGATGTGATATCAATGCCGCGCTGAATTTGTGTTTGTATTCGACCCAGCGTAGAAATAAAACGATCCTTATGCGTAAATTCATTACTTTCAGACATATCCAGTATGTCTTCCAAAAGTCCTGATGATTCCTGAATGATCGCCAGAACATTTTTAATTTCATGAGTCATGCTGGCGGTAATTTTACCAAAAAAGGTCAGTTCGTTTATATTGTTATTGACTTTCACAGTATTTTTTCCATCCTTCATTGAGTTTAATAATAAGTTCATCAATATCAATGGGTTTAATCAAGAAATCGAAAGCACCAAGCTTTAAACCTTTGATACCATCCTTTGTAGAACCATGCCCTGACAATAAAATGACCTGAATTTTGGGATCAATAGATTTGATGCGTTCCAATACATCCAGGCCATTTAAACCAGGCATCATAACATCCAGGACAATGACTTGCGGTGATTCATTTTCCACAATGCCCAGTGCAGTTTCACCATCCATTGCCACAGATACATTCATATTTCTAATCTCCAACCTTTCGGCCAGAGTGGTAACAAATTCTTGCTCGTCATCAACAAGTAATACGTTAAGTTCTTCCATGAGATACCTCCGATACTAATTCGTTGATTTTAGGGGCAGATAAATGTAGAAAGTACTTCCTTCATTTATCTTGCTTTTCACTTCAATATTTCCACCCAATCTTTTAATGATACCATATGTTATGGGAAGTCCCAAACCTGTACCATCCTGTTTTTGGGTAAAAAATGGTTCGAAAATTTTTCGACATGTTTCTTCGGACATGCCACATCCATTGTCCTGTATTGACGCAAGTACAGTTTCCTCATTTTCTTCCATGGTTGAAATAATTATTGTGCCGCCTTCATCAATGGCTGCCATGGCATTGTTGATAATATTTAGAAAAACCTGTTGAAGTTGACCACGATCAGAGTCTATTTTGGGTAATGTTTCAGATAGATTTAACTGTATTGCAATGTTTTTGTAAAGCGCCTCACGTTCTAAAAAACTAAGGACTTCTTCAATAAGCTCATTTAATTCAATCGTTTCAATTTGAACATCCATACGTTTGGCAAATCCGAGCAAACGATGTGTAATATCTCGACATCTTTTGACAGATTTTATAATGCCCATGATTTGGGCCATAAATTTTTCCTGATTTTTAAAATCCGGTTGAAAAGCAAGCAAGTCTTTCATTAAGCCAGCTTTTTCGTTGATAATTGCCATGGGATTGTTAATTTCATGGGCAACCCCGGCAGCAAGCCTTCCAATGGATGATAATTTTCGATGGTGTTCTAATTCTCTGAAAGCCAGTTCTCGATTTTGATCGGCTTCTTTAATTCGATTGACCATCACATTGGTTAACTGGAATACCACGATAACAATTAAAACAGATCCAATTAAAAAAACCCAAAAGAGTTCACTTTTTAGCGCAAACCATGTACGCAAAGCCACAGCATGAGATTTAACAATAACAAGTGTATATTCTGGATAGCTGAAATGCGTATACGCGATAAAAATATCATTGTCATCCTTGTCCCGGCTTTCCATTACATATGTTGCATAACCAGTTGTCTGGATATTAAGCGGGCATTTTTCCAAAACATCTCCAAACAATCGTGAATTTGTCTGAAATACACCCTTTTGATTCAAAATAAATGCATCATCTTTTTCACCCAGTTGCAAGGCCGCTATAAAATTATCAAACATTTTTGTATCAATGGTGGTTCGAATAACCCATGAACGTCCACTCTTTTCAAAGTGCTGCACTGCAATTGCGATATGTGGAAATTTACGATGCCCCATAAAAACATCACTGATATAAGTTCCATTCAGATTAACTTCCTGGAACCAGCTCTGATCTGCGTAGTTTTTTCCCTGAAGATTGTAAGGTCCTGAATAACAAAGCTGATTTCCAGAGTTTCCATCAATAATGCCTAAATCGACAAAGCCGCTGAACTCTTTTTTGAGAACATACAAGATTCGGTTAAGACGCTTGATATCAGCTAATTCTTCGTATGTATACATATGAGATATTGATTTTAACAAGGATAATCTTTCTTTTAAAAAGAATTCTATGGAATGGCGTGCCTTGTTGACCAAAACTTTTTCAGGCGTGATAATTTCATGCTTCAAGCTTTTCAAAAATTGATGATAATTGATCAACGCCATGACAGTTAATGGAATTAAAGTTAAAACAATAATGATAATTCGAATATTTCGACGAAAATGATCATATCGGCTGACTGAAGAATCAATTTCAAATAAACGTAGAATAATTTTGTTAAAATTAAGCGTTTCCATAAACTTTATTTTCATATCTCCTCCAATTCAAAAAAAGGTCTCAAAATATCTCCAGAACAAGGAAATTCTGTTCGTAAACGTTTAATGACATTATTGCACGAACCGATTACATTGTCTATAACATTTACCTTTTTCCAGATTAAATATTGAAAATATTCATCTTCAATACCACCACAAATAACTGTATCAATTTTTTCGGTCAGAATGTAATAACACAAGTCTTCTGCTGAAGGTCGTGGCAATACCACAGTTTTTTGTTGAAATAGATTGTCCTCAATAATTACGATGCACACATTGGTAGCTAAATCAAATCGTGGGGCAATCTGGTCTGAAAATAGGGGGATCAATATTTTATGTTTTTTCATAATCAGTCATTTATCCAGGCCATATTGTTTAATTTTTCTCCACAGGGTGCTTCGTCCCCAACCTAAAAGCGCTGCTGCTTTTTTTCGACGGCCTTTTGTTTCGATCAAGGCGGAGAGAATCATATTTTTTTCCATATCAGGCCATTTTTGTGAATCATTTGAAGTTGTCGGTTGTGCCACAGGAACAACCCATTCAGTTGGCTCAGAGCTATCAGTTAATGGGAGATTTGTTTTAACCGCTGATTCTGCAATATACGCGGGTAAATGTTCTAATTGTATTTCATCATTCGGGCAAATATTTATGGCATACTCAATACAATTTCTCAGCTCACGTACATTTCCAGGAAAAGGATAATCAATTAACTTATGTAAGGCATTTTTAGAGAAGCCTCTAATTTGTTTATTAAAACGCATTGAAAATTCATGAACAAAATGATCCATTATCAATCGAACATCCTCTCCCCTTTGTCTGAGTGGCGGAAGGTGTAAGCGAACGACATTCAATCGAAACATTAAGTCCTGTCTGAATTTTTTTTCACTAACCATTTGGTCCAGGTTACGATGCGTAGCAGCAATTACACGAACGTTGGCTTGAAACCCTTTGGTACTCCCCAGCGGGTAGACCACCTGATCATCAAGAAAAGTAAGCAATTTAACCTGAAGTGATAATGGTAAATCACCAATTTCTGTAAGAAACAAGGTGCCATTATGGGCAAGCCGAAATCGTCCGGGTTTATTTTCCACAGCGCCTGTAAATGCGCCTTTTTGATGTCCAAAGAGTTCGGATTCTAATAATGTTTCTGGCAATGCGCCGCAATTTACTTTTACAAAAGGGCCTTTTGAGCGATTGGAAGCCTGATGAATGTTTTCAGCCAGAATATCCTTACCTGTTCCTGTTTCGCCAGTAATCAGGATTGCTGAATCACTTTGCGCAAGCATGGGTACATGCTGAAAAATTTTTGTCATTTCAGCGGATTTACCAATGACGTTCTTAAACGCATATGCATGATGTATTAAAGATGCATTTTCACGAACGGCTCTGAGATCTTTAATCGATTCAACATACCCGACGCAATTGTCCTGATCATCTCTGACAGGCGATATGTTGATTAGAACAGGAATAAGTTCCCTGTTTTTATTAATTATGTCTGTTTCAATAGACCTGGATTCAATATCTGAACCATTTGCCATAGGGCAATTCTGCATACACAAACGGCTTCGTGTAACATGAAAGCAGGATACATCCCGAATTTCATCACGATAAAATCCGCTGAGCGCTTCAAACGCACTATTGACTGTAATAATTCGTCTGCTTCTATCCAATATGGCAATACTGAGTGGAATCTCATCAGTTAGTTTTGCCATTTCTATTGATGTAGAAAACAAACCGGATATTTGAGTTGATTGCATTTTTTATTTTGTATTGCCCTGGTACGAGGTCAGGCAAAAAATGCCATAAGAATGATGGCCTTAGAATGCGCTGAAAACAAGTTCCCCATTTCAATAATATGTTCGAATTGGGGTTTTTGTATAGAAGAGACGCAGCGTGCTACGCCTCTTCAATACAATTTTTTTTGTAGGACCAATATGTTTTATTGTTCTCTTGCTTTAAGGGCTAATCGTTTGACATTCTGAATATCCTCATCACTAAAAACACCATTAACACCAGAGATTGCAGCGAGATTCATGCCATGTTTAATACCTAACTTATAGATCTCTTTTACTTTTTCCCACTCAATATCTCTTCCGATTGTAAATGTCTCAAATTTTCCTTCAAGTGCCAATACAATAGTTTCTGCCAGACAGGCATACGCCACTTTTTCTGGAAGGCCGATATTTTTAAGTATAACATCCTCACCAGGGAGTAATATTTCGCCAGATTCAATAACAAGAACATCTGGACGTTTGGCAACTTCACTGGGGGGTAAATCTAATGGTCGTGCAACATCAGTAATAATGCATCCAGGCTTGACCTTGGTAATATCTAATATTTTTTTACCCATTCCAGACGTTGCAGTAACAATGACATCCATTTCTTTTAGATGGCTATCTGGATTGACAGTTATATTAATTGTAGCCCCTGGGGTTTCCTTTTCAATGGATTCTTTTAAGCTCACCAGTTTAATGGGATTCCTGCCACACAACGTGACTTCCTCAAAAGCCATAGCCAATAATCGACAGCAGACAGAACCAATGGCACCGGTTGCGCCAAAAACCATTGCTTTGCCTTTAATTTTCTTATCTTCTCCAATCTCCAATAAGCCCATTCGGCGAGCAGCGTCAGCGGCTGCCCATAAAGCGCCTGATGCACTATAACTGTTTCCTGTTGTAATAGGTAATTCCGCTTTTTTCGCAACAGTAAGTCCAGCATCACCCACAACCTTTGTAAACGCTCCCAGTCCCATAATCTGCGCACCCAGTTTTTTGGCCATTTTTGCTGCTTGAAGGAGTCGTTTATATGTAAATTCTGGCGTATGTGTCATCATTTGCTTGGGCGTGCCACCCAATGTAATCAGCCATCCTTCAGTTTCTACACCTTGAGGAGATTTAATTCCGCTCACTTTAGAATATATCCAGGGGGGGGCATATGCAACGCCTTTTTCAATCAAATCGAGCATTCCAGGTATGTTACTAAAAGGCCTAATGGTTTTTTCCAATTTAAAATTCTCTTGAGATAAAGGATGAATCACAAATGCAAATCTATTTTTTCGGATGGGGCTTCCGCCAGGATAGATAACTCGTGGTTTTGGTATTCGGCCTCTCAGCAAGATAATTTCTAATAAATCTTCGTCAGTCAACTTTTTTGTTTTTTTCTTCAAAGCTGTAATCAACATGGCTTCAAGAGCATTAACACCTATTGGTCGATCTAATACAAGCGGCGTTGTATCAATAATAACATCTGCGCCTGTTGTTTTTAAAAATTCAAGCCGCTCATCATAAATATTTGATGATATAACTGTTTTACCTTTAAGGTCGCCTTCAGAAAATATATTGGCATATTCATAAAAATGAACATCTGGAATGACAACAACAAATGAATTCTTGACTGCTTTTTTGATAAGTTGGTTGTAATATGCACTGATTGGCTCTGCAAAAGAAACGAGCTTTTTACTGTTAACTATATTTAGAAGTTTATGGACACCAGCGGAATATAGATCCAGATCATTAAAAGAATTTAAAAACTTGGGTAAACCATGATCTATAATTGGATCTGCGCATGTAATATTTTCTGTAAAATCAAACAAAACTTTGGCCATTCGATAATTAATTAGACCTGAGAGAAAAAGGATTCTTGAATTTGTAAAATAATCTTTCATTTCAAATTGAATATGGCGAATTGCCCATTCATGCGAAACATTCATTAATGCATAACCTGTATATACGGGTGTATTAAGATTTTTGCTTTCATCAATGATTTTCTGAATCTGCTGATCTGATGATGTAAATGATTGCATTAATTTATTGATCAGCCCCTCTTGATGTATCTGGTCAGGTGGATAATAAAGCCCCCCCAAACCAATTGCATCAGCCTCATTATCCCATTTGCGCATTAGTGCTATCATTTTTTCATGGTCATTATTTGTTCCAATGCGTTTGATATGAAATTCCTGATCCAGATAGGTCGATTGAATTTCATAATCATTAATACTTGCGCCCAAGCTAATACTAACGATTCGTTTCATAATTTTCCTTTATGATTTTAATTGAAGTTAATTATTCAATTATGTGTTAAAAAAATTGCGTGTAACCCAAACACCTTGTTTCAATACGTGAAACATAGACAGGGAGAAGATTACAAGCTACAAATTAAAACTAATCATATAATAAATAAGATTTTGTGATATTTTCAAACTCCGCGGTCAAAGGCTGCCATTGTTTATGTAATGTATCAATATCAATATCATTTTCAATGGATTTTCTGATACTTTGACTGCCGAGAATTAAATCAATTGGCATTTTATCAAATTCATATTCATAGGGCGGGTTTTTCCATTGAAAATTATCAGGATATCTGCGGATAATGGCTTGAAGAATTTTTAAACTACTCACATAAGAATTATATTTTTTCCTGTCAATTACATGAATTTGAAACCCATGACATAAGACCCCTTTCCATTTGTTAAAAGTGGGCTCAAAACAAAGCGGCCTTAGATAAATGCCGGGCAAATCGCCAATATCAGATATTAGCTTTTCATTGTCAATAAATGGCGCACCCATAATTTCAAAGGGCTGAGTTGTTCCCCGTCCTTCTGAAATATTGGTGCCTTCAAAAATGACCTGCCCCGGGTAAACCATTGCAGTATTAACAGTTGGCATATTGGGTGATGGGGCAACCCATGACAGATCAGTGTTATCAAAGTACATGCCCCTTTTCCAACCATTCATTTGAACAATTTCTAGATCACAGTGAATATTGGCAGTGTCATTGATATATCTGGCAAATTCAGCGATTGTCAAACCATGCCGCATGGGAATCGGATATCGACCCACGAACGATTCAAATTCAGCTTCCAGACAGTTGCCTTCAACCTGAACGCCTGAAATGGGGTTGGGACGATCCAGGATCACAATTGTTTTTCCTGCCTTTTTGGCAGCTTCCATACAATATGAAATAGTGTAAATAAATGTATACACACGTGTACCAACATCCTGGATATCTATTAACAGGATGTCAATTTGGGCCATCATGTCTGGTGTGGGAATTCTGGTTTTGCCATAGAGACTGAAAACAGGAATATTAAATTTGGGATGCACAAGATCATAAGATTCGATCATATTATCCTGTTTGGCAGCAAAATACCCATGTTGTGGGGTAAATATTGCGTTGAGTTGTCCTGGAAACGCTTGATCTATTAAATCTGCACTGGATTGAAGTTGTCTGTTCAATGAGGCAGGATTAAGCAATATGCCAAGACGTTTGTTGGCCAACCATGATGGTGGCTTACCTGTCAGGGTGTTGATCAGTATATCTATGCCTGTTTCTATGGTCGATTTTTTCATAGTTTGAATCAAAGAGAAACGAATCGCTTCGTTTCTCTTATATATAAATACATTATTTTATTTTACCAATTAGATAACTGGCAATGGTATTTTTCTGGATTTCTTTGGTGCCTTCATACAATTCAGTAATTTTGGCATCCCGTGCAAAGCGTTCAACTTCATATTCGTGCATATAGCCATATCCGCCTAACAATTGAATTGCTTCATCAGCAACTTCAACTGCCGCGCGTGCGGCAATCATTTTAGCCATTGAAGTCAATTTGGGATCAATACGTTTTTGATCAAAATTCCAGGCAGCCTTGTAAGTGATCAGGCGGGCCAGTTCAATTTTTGATGCCATATCCGCGAGTTTATGTTGTGTCACTTGAAATTGCGCTATTTTCTTTCCAAATTGTTCTCTGGATTTCACATATGCCAATGCGCGATCAAAAGCACCTTGAGCTGTTCCCAATGCCTGAGCGGCAATGGTAATGCGGCTTTCATCAAAAAATTCAAGCACCTGGTAAAACCCTTTGTTTTCCTTTCCAATCAAGTTGGATTGCGGCACACGAACATCCTTAAACACGACCTCGGCAGTGTGCATCATGCGAATACCCATTTTATTGCCAACGCTGGATGTAGAAACACCAGGGCGGTTGGCCTCGACCAATATGGTACTCATTCCCCGATGAGAGGGGGAGACTTCCTGATCTGTCTGACAAAGTACACAATAAAAACCAGCCAATGGTCCACCATTGGTGATAAATATTTTGCTGCCATTAATAATCCAGTCATCACCATCTTTGACAGCAGTGGTATCCATGCGGGTAATATCAGAGCCATGATCTGGTTCTGTAAAAGCCCCGCATGACAGATATTCACCCTCAGCGACTTTTGTGAGATATTCCTTTTTCTGTTCGTCATTGCCGCATCGCATGATAATTTCCGATGCAAATCCTGCAAGCAGCAAACAAGCGCCTACTGATGAATCCCCTCGGCATAGTTCCTCTGCAACAATGACGTTTTCCAAAATGCCCAGCCCCTGGCCTGAGCATTCTTCTGGAAAATGAATACCAATAAATCCGAGATCAGCCGCCTTTTTCCATATATCAACTGGATATTCATGCTTTTCATCCAGTTCAGCGATGATATCGCTTTTAAATTCACCTTTGACAAATTCTCGAATTGTTTTTTGAATACCTTTTTGTTCTTTTGAGAGTTCAAAATCCATATTTTTACCTCCTCAATTTAAAAATATTATTTCTGCATTCCCAGCTCGATCAAGCGATCCAGAAACTCACTGAATGTGTACCCGGCAGCCAGAGCTGCCTGAGGGAGCAGACTTGTGGGTGTCATTCCGGGAATGGTATTTGTTTCAAGTACATAAATCGTTCTATTGTCAATAATCATGTCTGTACGACTGCAACCACGACAATTCAGTGCTTTATGCGCTTTGATTGCGCATTCCTGTACTTTTTTTGCAATTTCTGGATCAATACGTGCAGGACATATTTCCTGGGTTGCACCGGGCTTATATTTGGCTTCATAATCAAAAAAACGATAATCTTTACCCGGCACAATTTCAATAATTGGCAGGGGGGTCAATTCATTATTACCTAGAACTCCGCAGGTAACTTCAACCCCCTTAATATATGATTCCAGAATAACCAAAGAATCATATTGAAACGCATTTTCAAGTGAAACAGACAAATCGGACTCTGAAAAAACAATATCCATACCAATGCTTGAGCCGCCTTTAACCGGTTTCAAGACAACAGGAAGTCCCAATTGACGAATAGATTGTCTTGCAGAATGATATTCATGTTGATCAACCACCATATAAGGCGGGACATCAAGACTTTCAGATTCATACAGTTTTTTTGAAATCAATTTGTCTATCGCAACAGCACTCGCAAGAACACCAGAGCCCTGATAAGGCACACCCAACAGGTCCAAAAGCCCTTGAATAGTGCCATCTTCACCATATTTTCCATGCATGATAATCAGCGCGATGTCTATTTTTGAATGATCAGCAACGATTTTTGCAAGATCGGTCTTTGGATCATATCGGATGACGTCATATTTTTCTTTGTTTAATGCGTTATAGACCTCATTTCCACTTTTGATGGAAACATCTCTTTCTGATGAAATCCCACCAGACAGAAGAGCGACAGTTATTTTTTGCATTTTTAAAATCCTTGTTTGCAGGATAAGTTATTTTTCTGGATGAAGAAGCTCATTTTTTAAACGATCAAACTCATCCCGAGTAATAAGATTTTGCGCCAATAAACTTCCCAAATGTTTTAGATCACTAACTGTATTTTCATTATCATTTAAAAGCGGCAATGCTTTTGTTGGTTCATAGCCCAAAGCGATGGGTTGATCTGTTTGTGGGTTTAATTTTAAAACCGCAGCTCCGCCGAAAAATCCAATCTCAACGCTTCGTCCAGCAAAAGCCGGATCGTTTAGAATATCTTTAAGTTTTTGGCTGTTTTTTTTCAATTTTCTAAAAAAGTACAGACCGGATATTAAGGTGAAACCAATACCAGCCAGTGTTATCCATAGAATGTAGTGGACAATGCCGCGAAAAAAAATGATCAACATGAATAAAAAAGCGATGATCAATGCATGTAGAATAATGATTGAATAGGCGAGAAAAATACCGCCTGTAACGCTGCTGTCTTTTTGATTCATAAAGCCTGGCCTGTGTAAATTATCATAATTTTTTTCCTAAAAAATATTATCGTACTCCTTTGGTTTTTCCAAACGCGAGATGCCTGAATTGGAAAAATCAACGTTGTACGATACCCTGAAACACCAATACGAACATTTTTTTTTAAATGGGGAACCTATTTTTTAAAAGTCCTTAATGGCTTATAATTCTCAATATTTAATTGCTATCTAATCCATTTTCGAAATCAGAAATTCATAATAATGCTGAGGCATATCCATATCTGGCGACTGATTTCTGGCAATATTCAATTTCATAATCAAAAAATTCAACTTTTTGATAGCTTTATATTTTTTATGGGTATCAGTCATGTGGCTCAGTAAAGATTCTGCTGTTTGAATTTCTTTTTTCAGCATCAATTCCAGCGGCAGACAGTCTGCATTTTTAAGCATTTTATAAGCCAATCTTAATTCACTATTGATACCCGAAATTGGATCTTCAGGAAGCGGCAATCCTTTACCTGGCAGATTATCAAATTCGCCCTGGCGTTGTGCAGATCGAATTCGTTCTTCTACGATAGCTTCAAAACCTGTAATCATAACAGTTTCGCTGACCAATGATTTGATTTCATAAGGTGAGCCTCCAATTTATTTATGTATACTATAATTTTAATTGAATTGCCAATTTTTTTTTATAAAGGGGGATAATTGAAAGTTTTTTAAAGAAATGATGGCGATGCAGGGATTCGAACCCCGGACACTGCGGATATGAGCCGCATGCTCTAACCGACTGAGCTACATCGCCATATTCAATGAATCAATATTAAAAAATGAGACTTTTACCTGCTTTTTTTTTTGTTGTCAAGAAAATTTTATCAAATTTTTAGAAAAATATTTCAAAAGCACGAAATAATTTTGTATAACATATCAATTTGTTGTAACATCCAGTCATACCTCCATAAATGGGAATTTTATTTTCCAAGCATTCCTCTAATAGATATATTTTGAAAATCTGTCATTATATTGGAAATAGTATAAAGAATATGATTCAGTAAGGCTTGAAACATACTTGGAGAATCGTTTTCGTTCCAGATTAAATTTATGGATAAGATCAATCATCCATAAAGGGACATTTGTTGAATAGCATTTCAGTTCCAGGATAACGCTTGTACCTGGTGAAAACCACAATTCATGATCATAGGGTGCCATTCGATATGCGCCCGATGATAATTGAAACTCAGTTTGCGGACAGGCACTGAGATCAATATCGAAAGTGGCCCGCGCATAGTCATCAATATCTGAAATATAGGCTTTTCGTCGATATTGCGTAAAGACTTTTGGAGATGCATTGTATGACTGGAGTAAACGATAAAAAAGTAAAACAATCTCATGGGAAGACATTTCTTCTGGTATATTATGCGTAAAATATTTCTGCCAGTCTGGATCATTTATTTTTGCCCGAAATTTTTTCATGATCGTATTTTTTTTTTGCTTGATTTCAAAAAAGCATGGCAAGCATGTGTTTATATCATAAGTACGTATCCGCATATTAAAACGATTTTCAGCACCATTCATGCGTTGTTTGAAAAAAGTCAGTGAAGGTGAGTCAAGATAAAGACTATAGACCATATAAAAATGATCGTGGGTCTTTTCCGAGTGTTTATCCAAAGAACAGTAAATGGATAAATACTCAGATATCGGTGAAATCCATGATTCTGGAATCAAATATTTTAATTCATAACGTTCAAGCTTGTTGGGAATTTCTTTTTGAGCTATTGATGTCATGCATGTACCAATTCTCTCTTATTTTTCAATCAACTTACATAGTTCTCTATTCTTATGTTCAGGTTCGGAAACGATATGTTTATAAATCGTGGAAACATAGTTTTTCAAGGATTCCCAGGCCACAATATTAAAAGGTTTTATATTTTTTGATTGAATCACAACCTTTTCTCCTAAAAGAAATCTATTTTGTTCTGAGATTCTAATTTGAACCTCTCTTCCCCAAATTTTTATTTCAGATCTTTTTCGCAATCTTTCTGGAAACTCAATAATTCTTGACCCAACGCCAACAACTGCACCTTCTGAAAAAAGTTTTTGGCCTGTCAGTGAAGAAACAATAACTTTATCATTAACTGAAATACTATTATAAACGTTCTCATGAATAAATCCTTTCACGTATGAAGGAGATTGCGTATAGATGTTTAATATTGGCACAAAAGGAGAAACTATTTCACCCCGCTTAAAATTGATAGACCCAATAATGCCATTATTTTCTGAATGTATCAGTAACTTTTCTTTTGCTGATGTCAGCAATTCGATTTCTTTTTCCAGGCTCTGGATTTTTGCTTTAAGGGGATTATTTTTGGAATATAGAATTGTTTTTAATGCTTTGATTTTAATATCAATTTGTTGAATAGTCAGTCTAAGTTCTTCTTTCAGGCTTTCAATTTTTAACTGAAGCGGGCTGGAAAATGACGTTGTTGGATTTTCCTTTGATGAAAGATCAACATCCATAATACTTTTTAACTCTGCTGTCAGTCGTTTATTGAGCGAATGCTGAGATTCAAGCTGTTTAATTTCAGAATGAATGGTATTCATTTTAGTAATTTTTTGCGCATTCAGTTCTTTTAATTGTGTTTGTATTTTATTATTTTCTATTTTTTGCTGAAGCTTATATTCTGATAATTGATGTTTTATTTCATTTAAACTGAGCGCCAATTCAGGCTGATCTAATTCTAAAAGTAACGTACCTTTTGTTACATGTTGACCTGGAACGACATAAATATTTTTAATTTCGACAGATTTTTCAAAATTAATATTCACTTCGTTGCTTTCTGCAATCCCAAAAAATTGATGATTTTCAAGTTGTTCATGCTTTGAAGAAAGGATGAGCATCAGTATTGCCAAAATCCACATCACGTACAAAATTTTAAATTTTTTCATTTTCGTTCCCCCTTTTTTATGAATAAAGTTTTTTTTAAAGTTCCACAGTTGTTTCCTGAAGCATAAGGCTGATATTTTCAATAGAGTCTATTTGAGAAAGAGACTTGACCATTACATTTTTTTCTTGTCCTTTTTTCAATTTAATTTGATATGCATAATCAATTCTTTTGCCCTGACTCATTTCCCGAAGAGAAATCAAAGCAAAGACTTTACAATGTGATTTCAATATTGCTTCTAAATTGGTAATGCTTTCCTGGTCGTTGATCAGATTAAATCGAAGCATGCCATCAAAACTACTGATATGCCCAAATGGCGAAAAATATAAAAAGAAAGCAACCAGACAAAACCCAATCGTACCTACCAAAGCAATAGAATATCCATTCACACCACAAGCAATACCAGCGGCAAGCGCTGCAAACATAAATATGATGTCTCTGGGATCTTTTAAGCTGGTTCGAAATCGAATAATTGCTAAAGCTCCCATCATTCCAAGGCCGGTCGCAAGGCTATCACCAATTGCCTGCATTACAGTGGCTGCAACAATTGGACTTAAAACCAATGCCTGCACATAATTTATTGAATATGATAGCCCCCTGAATGTTTTTTCATACGTTACAGCAATCATCACAGATAAAATGAATGAAAGTGTCACTGTATATATACACATAACAACTGTTGGATTTGTTGATGTTGCCTGAAGTGTTAATGTATCTAACATTTTGCTTCCCCATTTGCCTATTGTTATATTATACAGCAAAATTTCATAAACATTTCACAAAACCTTAACAAGAAATAAATAATTATCGTTCCCATTTTATTAGCATTATTTCATGTATGGATCAACGACAAAAAAATGCAAATTAACCATGACTTTTAAATTTGTTAGCAAAAAAAATAAAATGCAATCGGCGCAAATATGGCAGATCTCCATATTTGCGCCGATTAAAATAACATACTGTAATTTAAAAGAATATATGAAATGAAGTTGTCAGTTTACAAAAAGGTCAAATGAGGAACTAAAAAATTGGAAAATTATTGAATATCTAACAATATTAAATAGATAGGCTAGAATTTGTATTGCGTCAATAGCCATTTTTTGATTGCGTGAAAAAGATGAAATAAACACTGTATTTTAATCATCTTATTCATCTTCTTCTGTGTAATCCTGGTTCAAAAAAATGATGAACAAATTGTATTCACCGGCTATTTTGGTTACACTCAATTCTGATTCTAAAAAAAGGATGAACAATTAACTGAAATCCAAAAAAAAATTGAAAAATGGCCGAAACGATGCTCAAAGCCTTTATTTCTTTTTTATGGGTTTACCATATTGTTCCCACCATCGATAAACATCCTC
>Ga0272440_1001296_pt1 | contig 20764 bp, 16 predicted proteins | sample SSMMMBAug17_FD_192440 | JGI IMG/M metagenome (GOLD analysis project Ga0272440, IMG submission 192440) | Marine sediment archaeal communities from Little Sippewissett salt marsh, Falmouth, MA, United States - SSM-MMB-Aug17 | ecosystem: Environmental > Aquatic > Marine > Wetlands > Sediment ...
TTTATTTTTAGGAGGTGATAAATTAATGGGATCAGTGATCAAAAAGCGCAGAAAAAAAATGCGTAAGCACAAACATCGAAAATTATTGGCCCGTACCCGGCATCAACGCAACAAGGGTAAATAATGGGATAATCAATATATTACCATTCAACTGTTGTTTTTTCAGGCTTTTTCTGGAAAGACAATAGTTGGTAATATATTAAAAGCACCTATGAATATTCCTGCAATCCAGCATTGTGAGTTTTCTAATACGCTAGCAATAAAAAATCTTTAAGATAGATTTGTTTATCCATTGTTTTTGCATCGCTTTCTTTCATGTTCACAAAGGATAATCTTTCTTAAACGAATGGATTTTGGTGTGACTTCAACATATTCATCCTCTCGAATATATTCCATTGCTTCTTCTAATGAAAATTTAATGGATGGCGTAATAGATATTTTTTCATCAGAACCAGCTGCTCTAATATTTGTAAGTTTTTTGGTTTTAAGTACATTTATTACAAGATCATTAAGTCTTGTATTTTCTCCAATTACCTGACCCGCATAAACTTCTTCGTTAGAATTAATGAAAAATCTTCCCCTGTCTTGTAATTTATCAATTGAATAAGCAACTGAGGTGCCTGTTCTCATTGCGATTAATGCCCCATTTCTTTTATTTTTTATTTCACCTTTCCAGGGTTCAAAGCCTTTGAAGCGATGAGAAATTATTGCCTCACCGGCAGTTTCAGTTAAAATTGGATTGGTCAGTCCAAATAATCCTCTTGCTGGGATTTTAAATTCCAGATTGATTCTATCGTTTTTTGTGGCAATATTTAAAAGGTCACCTTTTCTTTTGGATACGATCTCTATTACTTTGCCCGAATATTCTTCAGGAACATTCACATATAATAATTCTATAGGTTCATGCTTAAATCCATCAATTGTTTTTACAACAACTTTTGGTTGACCAAGTTGCATTTCATAACCTTCTCTGCGCATGGTTTCAACTAAAATGGATAAATGCAGCGTTCCTCTGCCATAAACAATAAAATTTTGAGGAGAATCTGTTTCTTCTACCTTTAAAGCCAGATTTTTTTCAGTTTCTTTAAATAATCTTTCCTTGATATGTCTTGATGTAACATATTTTCCTTCTTTACCAAAAAAAGGTGAATTATTAATTGTAAATAGCATGCTCATTGTTGGTTCATCAATGGCAATGGGGGTTAATGGGTCAGGACTTTCAAAATCTGCAATTGTATCACCAATGTCAAAATTTTCTAACCCCATAATTGCAACGATTTCGCCTGATTTAATTTCTTTTTTCGTTTTTTCTTTCCCTAACCCTTCAAACAGATATAGTTCTTTAATAATAGAATGATTGATTTGACCATTTCGCTGAACAATCGAAACGTGGTCACCCATTTTAATACTTCCGCGATGAATTCTTCCGACAGCGATTCTACCAATATATGAAGAATAATCCAATGAGCTGATTTGTAACTGCAAGGTTCCAGGATTATCTTCTGGTGGATCAAAATAATCAATAATCGTATCCAGTAAATACGTCACATCTCTGGCTGGTGTTCTCCAATCCGCCCCCATCCAACCTTCTTTTGATGAACCATAAATAGTTGGATAGTCAAGTTGTTCATCTGTGGCATCAAGAGAAATCATTAAATCAAAAACAAGTTCATTGGTTTCATCAGGATTGCAGTTTGGTTTATCAACCTTATTTATTACGACAATTGGTTTTAAATTAAGTTCCAATGCTTTTTGTAATACAAATCGTGTTTGTGGCATCGGCCCTTCAAACGCATCAACAAGGAGTAATACGCCATCTGCCATATTTAAAACCCGTTCAACTTCACCGCCAAAATCCGAGTGGCCGGGCGTATCAATAATATTTATTTTTGTCCCCTTGTATCTTACAGATACGTTCTTGGATAAAATCGTTATTCCTCTTTCACGTTCAAGGTCGTTTGAATCAAGGATTAAATCTTGTACATTTTGATTATCTCGAAATAACTTTACCTGGTGCAATATTCTGTCTACCATTGTTGTTTTTCCATGGTCAACATGTGCAATAATTGCAATATTTCTGATATCCATATCTTTGTCTCTTTCTTTCATTAATATTTAATTTTGAGAATGTGCGCTTATGAGTTTACGAATCTATTCATTCTATCTATAATACGATCATCCTAATTACATCGAAACACCATATCCATTTTTTCTTTTTCCTGCCAGCTTTTTTTGATAAATAGAAATTTTCTAATGCCTTTTTTGCGCCAGACAATGCTCTTTTTGCCCTAAAAGCGGAGCCTTAATCCGATCCAGATCCGCCTTGGATTTGAACAAAATGGAATAACTCGTCAAAATCGCATCAATCTGGCTTTCTTTGAGTTGTCTAAAATCCAATGCATTATCATGATCCAGCATGGATCCCAGTATTGACAACCAGTCCAAACATTCCGCTATTGCTGGCGGTTTTTTCAGGGCTTTTTCCTTACGAATACTAAAAAAGTGATCCAGCGCGCAATCAATAAACGGCAATGCCCCCAGGTGTTTTTCAACAATACGTTTCAGACGTATTTTACCTGGAAATTCAATATGATAATATATACATCGCCGCAAAAAGGTATCAGGCAGATTTTTTTCTGAATTGCTAGTGATGATTACAATGGGTTGATAAGCCCTGGATGCCTGATGTTTCAGGCCTGTTTCCCTGACAGTGAATGCCATTTTGTCAATTTCGTGCAGGATATCATTGGGAAAATCTCTCGGGGCCTTGTCAATTTCATCAATCAGGACAAGCGCGCGGGATGGTTTATCTGATATATGCTGAGGAATCAACTGTTTCCGAATATTCTCTGGATAATCGCTGATATCTTCAATGGTCATTGATTGAAGAATTGCAAGCCCCAGAGCCTGATACTGAACATAATTCTGTTTGTTCAATTTTTCATTACTGATACGCGCATCTTGAAAATGTTGTAAGGTATCATATTCATAAAACAAATCTTTGGCCATTGATGTTGTTTTTGTCAGGAATATAAATGGTTGTGGTAATTCCAATTCCCTTGCCACACTGAAAGCCAGTTCTGTCTTGCCTGTGCCTGGTTCACCTGTGACAAGCAGCGGACGTGACAAAGATATGGCCACATTTACTGCATCTCTTAGACCATTATCTGCAATGTAAGTTGTGGAATGGGATTTATTGAGGTCACATAGAGGCACTTCTGAATTTCTCTGACTGATTGTCTGGCCATTGCCCGCATATATTTGTTTATATTGGGTTTGTTTCATGATGTTATCTCCTCATATTTGTGAATTTTCGGGGGTATGTACTCGTTGGGATAAATATCATATTTTCATCATTATGAAAATTCTTTGAATTCTGTAAATTCTGATTCTAAAATAAAGACAGACAAGAATGTTTTCCCCTAACTTGTATCGTCCCCCGAGTTTTCTTTGCGATAAAAAAAAATAAACTATTACATGATTAATATCAATTTTTATGATATGTAAAGTATAAAACTAAATTAAATTTGACTGGTAAAACTGCAAGTCAAATTGGAAAATCGGATAAGTTTAATATTATAGATAACTTATCCCACAATACAATTGATTAGAAAGTGAGGCAAATGTTATGATAAGAAAAGAATCCTGGTTTGAGCCCCCGTATAACCTTGTTGATATGTTCGAAAATTCTGTGAGGAAATTTCCTGACCGTAATAATATCGGTGTGAAACAGGACGATGGGGAGTATCATTTCTGGACATATCGACAGATGAGCGAACGTGTAAACAATCTTCGCGGTGGTCTTGCAAAATTAGGCGTTGAGAAAGATGATGCAGTGGGTGTAATCATCAAAAACAGTGTGGAATGGGCCCTTGCTGCTTTTGCCAGTTATGGCAGGGGCGCACGATTTGTTCCCATGTATGAAAAAGAACGCGAACAAATATGGGAATACATCATTACTGACAGCGGTCTAAAAGTTCTGTTTGTTGTAAATAATGAAATTTACAACAAAGTGAAACATCTGGTGGATAAAATTGACACGCTTGAAAAAATTGTAATTGTTGAAGGTTATGGGCCAGATTCTCTGGCGGCCCTCGAAGAATTGGGAAAAAACAATCCTGTACCTTCAGTAAAACCGCATTGGAGCGATATTGCTGCTTTGATTTATACATCCGGGACAACTGGTGATCCAAAAGGCGTACTGCTGAGTCATGGTAATTTTACATCGAATGTTCAGGCCGCTGCAAAAGCATTTGCACATCTGGATGAAACAACTGTAAGTCTGTCAATATTACCCTGGGCACATTCATTTGGTCAAACCGGTGAACTCTATCTGGGAATGTATCTTGGCGGTGCAACAGGGCTGGTTGGCTCTGTTGATACGATTGTTGATGACCTGCAAAAGGTAAAACCCAATATTTTAATTGCTGTTCCCAGGATATTTAACAGAGTATATGATGGTATCCATCGTCTGATGAAAGAAAAAGGGGGCGTTTCAGAATTTTTGTTTAATCTGGCAAAAAGTGAAGCTGAAAAGAAACGTGAAACCGGTCGCGGATCTATTTTATTATATATCTTGGATCGCATTGTTTTTTCCAAAATTCGTGCGAAATTTGGCGGTAATATGAAATTGGCGATTACTGGCAGCGCTGTGATGAATCCTGAAATCGCGACATTTTTCAGTGATATTGGGATCAGCACTTATGATTGTTATGGCCTGACAGAAACATCACCCGCCATGACCATTAACAGCCCTGAAAAAAATAGAATCGGTAGCGTCGGCTGTGCCATTGACAAAGTAACAGTTGTCATTGATAAAAGCATGACTGGAGAGAAGTCTGAAGATGGTGAAATAATTTGCCACGGTCCCAATGTCATGCAAGGCTATCACAATAAACCAGAAAAGACCGCTGCTGTGTTAATTGATGATCCGGATCTGGGTGTCGGTTTTCGCACTGGTGATCGGGGAAAACTGGATAAGGATGGCTTTTTGTTTATCACCGGTCGATTTAAAGAGGAATATAAACTGGAGAATGGTAAATATGTTCATCCCGCATCAATCGAAGAGGATATCAAGCTCAATCCATATATTGCCAATGCCATGATTTTTGGTGAAGCCAAACCTCACAATGTTTGCTTATTGGTTCCTGATTTTGAATCTTTGGGTTCATATGTGGAAAGTCTTGACTGTACCGGTAAATCACCTGAAGAATTGGTCAAAAATTCTACATTTAATGATTTTCTGGAAAATCAAGTGAAAGATCAATTAAAAAGCACCTATGGTGGATACGAGATTCCCAAAAAATTTCTTATCATTGCAGATGATTTTTCAATTGACAATGGCTTGCTGACACAAACCATGAAACTCAGAAGACAAAAAGTGATGGAAAAATATGGCGAGCAACTGATAGATCTATTTGACTGATAATCGTATATCAGTTCCCCCAATTTGATAAAAAACAAATTGGGGGTAAAAAAATCAATTATTCTGAAAGTGTACCATCAGCCATCCATTTCTGAATAACTGGTTCTGGAACCTCTTCTTTATCTATTTTTGACGCGCGACAATCACCGTCAGCGTCAATTTCAAACAAGTAAAAATAGCCAACATTATAGCCATAAACCTGTTTGACAGTTTCAGATGCAGTTACTGCAGGAGTTTCTGTAATTTTTATCATGAAGGTGGTACCTTCACCAGATTCCGCATCAACAAATATTTCTGCGCCAAGTTCATCTTGAATCATGGCCTGTATTTGGTCAAGACGCATTGCATTTTGAATATCATCATCAGAATCATAATATCCCGGTGTAAAGATTAATTCCAGACATTCGTCATCAGGGATTTCATCAACCGCTTCCTGGGTCATCAATCCTTTTTCTACAATAGTTTGTTTGACTGTTTCCGCATCAAGACCTTCGCCATCATCACTCATTTCAACAACCAGGCCATCTTCATCCTCAACAATGGAGACCGATATATTGGCTTCCTCAACCTTATTGCGATCAAATCTGTCCTCAGGCGCATCAATATTGTTTTTGATAATATGCATAAATAAATGAATGAGCGGTTCGTTTAAATTTTGCGCCAGTGCGTAATCTATCATGACATCAGAATCTTCAATTGAAAATGCGGCGCTTTCACCGGTGACATCAATAATGCCTTGAATCATTCTTGCTGTTCGGCTCAATCCATCATAAATAGAAACTGCTTTTAATCCATTAATTTGATTCATTAGCTCGGTTTTTTCATCAGCACCGATATTTAATTTTTTGATACCATCTGCCAGACTTGTGAGTTGTTTGCCCACAACTTTCAGTTTTTTGTCTGGTTTTTCCTGAATTTCAAGGCCTGTTAAATCTTGAAATGTTTCAGTCATATTGGAAATATTATCAGAAAGCTCATTGATTTGAGATTCACAAATGGACTGCCAATCGTCAGATGCTTCTTTCGCAATGACCTGCTGAATGGTATTCAATAGATTTTCGGCCTGATCAATCATATGGTCTTCGCCAAACCCGTTGATCAATCCGGCAATTTTATGAACACTTAGCGACAGATGGGCAATCAATTCCGAGTTATCAGGAGATTCGGATAACTGACTCAATATTTCACCAGCGGTATTGACATTATGAATCAACTCACCAATCAATTCGGCTGATAAATCCGGGTCAACAATTATGGATTCTAAACTTTGAACCTTTTTCTCAGTTTTTTCAACCTCCTCATTGGCTGTTTTTATCTGTGTAAGATCCTCAATAATGACAAGGAGTTGTGCGGAACCATCCTCTGCCTGGCTAATCATTTGATATCCAATGCGAATCTGGCGCGAATCTTTTTCTGCCATATCAGACGCATCATTTGTATCTGAGATCGGTGGAATAATATCCAATATTTCGATGGGATTAACTGTTCCTGGTTCGCCCAGAGTTTGGACAAATAGTTTCAAGTAGTCGGAAATCGTTGTGCGTTGTTCGTCAGTGACATAAAGCAAATCCAATAAATTTTTATTTTCCAGGTCAGATTGTCCGAAAATGTCCTCACATTGTTCAGTATATTCTGGACCCACAATGAGTTTTTCATTAACAATCAATAATCCAACCGGCAAACTACTCATCAGGATGCCATACTTTTTCTGAAGTTCAACAAACTCATCCGAATCAACTTGTTCCTCTTTTGACTCAGCAGCCGGCTGAAATTCCAGTTGTTCAGATTCATCCAGATGAATGGACACTTTCGCCATTACTTGAGGCGTCTCTTCGCCGTCTACTCGCCTGACAAGTTCATATGTTTTCAATGAATCATTCTGATTTTCCCAAGACATGTATTCCTCCTCTTGTTATTGTTCAACTTTTGTTTTTCCTGGCAAGAACGATCATGTCGGGAAAAACAAAAGTTGAACAGTGTTTCTTGAGATAACTTGATAATAATTTTTCACATTTCAAAATTTAATCGTTATTTAGTGTTGAGATACGATATCGGTTCTCTCTTCAATTTGACAAACATGACACGCATTTTCGATGATCTCTTGAAATGGTTCATTCACATATAAGTATTCATATCAAAAAGGACACTGTGATGCAATCATTTTTAGGAAACGAAGAAAATTATTCTAAAGAATGCTCGAAAAATAAATTCCCCTTTTATCTTTAACATATAATCGATTGGCACTTAGAGACGTAGCATGCTACGTCTCTACAGTACAAAAACCCCGATGAACATTTTTTAAAATGGGGAACTTGTTTTCAGAGCATTCCTAAGCGGTTATTTTTTACAGCAGTTTTAAGCATAATCATCATTGCTGAAAGTGCTGCAGGTGTCATGCCTTCAATTCGAGATGCCTGCCCCAAAGATAGGGGCCGAATATTTGAAAGTTTTTCTTTCAGTTCATTTGATAATCCATGAACACGCGTAAAATCAAATGTATGAGGTATCTTAATTCGTTCCAATTCGTCAAATTTTTGGATTTCCCTCAATTGCTTTTGAATATATCCTTCATATTTAATTTCAATTTCAACCTGCTCTGCGACAAGAGGGGAAACAGGTCCCAAGGGTTTTGCAAATGTTTGAACAATGTCATATTGAATTTCAGCGCGTTTTAATAATTGCGCCAGAGAAACACCATTATCGATTGTTGGACTGTTTTTTGATTTTAGAAATGAATTGATTTCTGCTGAAGGCTTTACTGTTATGGACCTGATTCGTTGTATTTCATTATTGATTTGTTTTTTTCGCTCCATCATATCTTGAAATACATGAGAAGGGATTAATCCATATTCGTGCCCTTTTTTCATTAATCTTAAATCAGCATTGTCCTCACGAAGCATGAGTCGGTATTCTGCGCGAGATGTAAACATGCGATAAGGCTCTTTTGTCCCTTTTGTTATCAAATCATCTATCAAAACCCCCATGTAGGCTTCAGAGCGTCCCAAAATCATCGGCGGTTTATTCTGAATTTTTGCAGCAGCGTTGATACCTGCCCATAACCCTTGAGCAGCAGCTTCCTCATAACCTGATGTGCCATTAATCTGACCGGCAAGATAAAGGTTATCAATCATTCGTGATTCCAGTGTGGGGTGTAGTTGTTGGGGATTGACATAATCATATTCAATGGCATAAGCCGGACGCATAATTTCAGCGTCAGCGAGCCCTTCAACAGAACGTACAAGCTGGAGTTGAATTTCAAGCGGAAGACTATTTCCCAGGCCGCTTGCATAAATTTCTTGCGTTTCAAGCCCCTCAGGTTCGAGAATGACCTGATGTCGATTTTTATCGGAAAATCGAACAATTTTATCTTCAAGCGAGGGACAATATCTTGCGGGACGTCCCTTAATTCGGCCACTGTGCAAGGCAGATTGTTTGAGATTTTCCAAAACAATATTGTGGCTGTTCAGATTTGTATACCCCATAAAGCATGGTTGTTGGGGCAAAGGGGCATTGTCTGAAAAAATGGAAAAAAATCGTTGGGGCGGTTCCGGTTTTTGTTCTTCAAAACGAGAAAAATCAATGGATGATTTCAACAGCCTTGGGGGCGTCCCTGTTTTAAACCGGCCCAAATCTAATTGGAGCTCTCCGAGTTGATCCGCCAATCCAATACTGGGAAATTCCCCGGCACGACCGGCCGGTATCGCTGTATGGCCAATATGTACCAGCCCCTTTAAAAAAGTTCCATTTGCAAGAATAACTGCATCAGATGCATATACAAATCCAGTCTGATCAATAACCCCTTTGACTTTTTGATCTTCAATCCATAATTTTTCAACAAGAGCCTGTTTCAGATACAATCTGTCCTGTTTTTCCAGAACTTTTTTCATGGCAATATGATATTTGATTTTATCATTTTGCGTACGTGATGAATGAACCGCCTTGCCTTTACGTGTATTCAGTGTTCTATATTGGATGGCTGAAATATCAGTAATTTTAGCCATTTCTCCACCCAGCGCATCAATTTCACGAACAAGTTGTCCTTTAGCCATTCCACCAATAGAGGGGCTGCAAGGCATGGCAGCAATTTTGTCTAGATCAATTGTCAATAATGCGACCTTACACCCCATTCTTGCTGATGCCAGAGCAGCCTCACAGCCTGCATGACCGGCACCAATTACGATAATATCATAGTTTGATTGCATGTTTTGATTGTCCACTTTGTTTGATGTCAGGCAACCTGAAAATAATCAGTGTAATCTATTTTCAGGCAATAAAAATAAACTTGCCTTCCCCGAATATTGTTCGGATCAAAATCAGATAAATGCCATTTTTCGGTTTTATGGGGGGGGAATGATGAAATTCCTGTCTATAAAATGCGATTATTAATAAGAATCAAGCGGCTTTGCCTTTGAGAAGCTGCCAATCCTCATCCACCATGTCCTGTATATCTGCATGATCTTTTTCTGTGAGATGTTTAAATCGCCCCTGAATTTTCAAGTATTCAGCAACCGGGCGATTCCCATGATAATTGATTGTATAGTCCGTGCCTTTATCCACTTCATATAATGGAAACAAATTGGTTTGAACTGCCAGTCGAGAAATAGCAACAGTTTGATCTGATGGAATGCGCCATCCTGTTGGGCATGATGCATATGCATGAATAAAGCGTGTGCCCTGAATATCTTTGGCTTTTTTAAATTTGCGCATCATGTCATCAGGATATGCAATATTGACTGTTGCAGCATATGGAATACGATGCGCTGCCAGTGCATCAATAATATTTTTCTTCCGATGACTTTTCCAGGCATTTTTAGGTGTTGTTGTTGTTTGTGCGCCATATGGAGTGGCAGAGCTTCGTTGAACACCTGTATTCATATAAGCTTCATTGTCATAACATACATACAAAAAATTCTCGTTACGTTCGCATGCCCCACTCAAGGATTGAAACCCAATATCAAATGTCCCCCCATCACCGGCCCAGGCAACGACTGTCGTTTCTGTATCGCCTTTCATATCCAGGGCAGCGCGAACACCACTTGCAGCTGCACCACTGGTTTCAAAGGCTGTATGAAGTACCGGCACTTTTAAGGACGTTTGGGGATGCACTCCCGCAACAACTGCCCAGCAACAGGCTGGTATGACAAGAATTGTCTTGGCCCCCAGGGCTTGAAGTGCAAATTTCATGGCGATGACAGCGCCGCATCCCGGGCATGCCACATGACCAGACATGATATAATCGGTTGCTGGATATTTTGATTTCATGATACAACCGGATATTGCTTCTTGACTGTTATGATTCATTATTATTTTCCTTTAACATTATCGCAATTGAATTATCAAGGATTCAATCCAATCCAGACGCTCTCATTTTCAGGATAACCCGACTTTTCAGTTCGGTCCAACATCTCAAAAAAATGATCAACAGTAATATCTCGCCCGCCCAAACCAGAAATATAACTAAATATTTGAGGATGAGCCTTACAGGCATACATTGCGGAACGAATTTCTTGTGCAAATATTCCGCCTGCACCAAAAGAACAATTGCGATCCAAAACAATCACTTTTTTTGCTTTTTCTAAATTTTTTCGAATATATTGATATGGAAAAGGTCGAAACATTTTCAATTTGAGTACGCCCACTTTGTGTCCTTGATCACGCAATGTTTTTATCGCTTGACGACAGGTACTGGCTGATGTTCCGGCCATTACAAAAATATATTCTGCATCGTCACAGGCATAAGGGGTCACTGGTCCATACGTGCGACCAAACACATTATTAAATTCACGCTCAACATCAATAAAATGTGGCAGAACCGCTTGCATGGCCATTTGAATGCTGTGCCGCATCTCCATATAATAAGCAGGGGGGGCCATCTGACCAATGGCATTAGGTTCTTGTTGATCTAGGGAAATGCGCGGCACAAATGATGGCAGAAATGTATCCACAGATTTCTGATCTGGAATATCGACGGGCTCATATGTATGGGATAAAAAGAATGCATCAAGCACCACCATTACCGGAAGGTTAACTGTTTCTGCCAGACGATACGCCTGAAGCGTGGTATCTAAAACTTCCTGACCCGTTTCACAATATAATTGAATCCAACCTGTATCACGTTGGGACAAACTGTCGGATTGATCCATCCAAATATTCCAACCAGGTCCAAGTGCGCGATTCACCTCAGCCATGACAATTGGCAATCGAGCGCCTGATGCCCAATGTAACAGTTCGTGCATCAATGCCAGACCATGGGAGGATGATGCTGTAAATGTTCTCACCCCGGCACTGGATGCGCCAATACATGATGCCATCGCTGAATGCTCACTTTCAACGCAAATAAACCGGGCATCCATACTGCCATCAGCACAATACTCCGATAAAGCCTCAACAATATGTGTCTGGGGGGTAATGGGATAAGCAGATATCACTTTTGCCCGTGCCAAACGAACTGCTTCTGAGACAGCATGACTGCCTTCAAGAACTTGCTTCATGGTTCAACCTCCAAATTCATGGCATCACGTGGACATTCCGCAATGCAAATGCCGCATCCTTTGCAATAGTCCATTAGTATGTGCCGGCTGTTCTGATCCCACTGAATGGCCATTTCCGGACAAAAAATCCGGCACGTATCGCAATCATTACAAATGCCACAATTGAAACAGCGTGATGCCTCTTCACTCATTTGCAATTCATCAAAGCCGGAAACGACTTCATCAAAAGTATTTAAGCAATCATTTTGAGAGAGTTTATTGACCTGCAATGCCGGAATGCTGGGAAAATATGCGGTGTTGATACGATCAAAATTGACAATTTCGCTATTGTCGCGTTGTTTTCGTTCCCCTTGTCTGTATATTTCAAAGGATATTGCCGGCCCCTCTCCTATCTGACATTGATGACACACGCTGTGGATTTCATCAAACCCTTTGTTTTTCAAAACATCAAATGCAATAACTGCTTGCTTGCCAGAAGCCAATGCATGCGTAACTGTCTTTTCTGATGTTGTCAGATCGCCACACCAGAAGACCGGGATATCTGCAATGTTTTTCATCCGACAATGACTCATGGACAGGTCCCATTGATCGTTTTGCCACATAATCTCCATTTCTGTACCAATGGCAGAAACGACATGATTGATCGGCATTGTTTCACTGGGATTATCATCGGGTATATAAGTTTGTCGCCCATTTTTAGTTTTTTCACCTGGTTTCATGACTTGCAGGCGCATTTGCAAATGATCTGCTTCTTTTTGAATTTCAATGGGTGACAGACATTCTTTCAACGCTATGCCTTCATCAAGCGCCGCATCAATTTCGTGCGGGTGTGCAGGCATTTCTTTGCGGGTTCTGCGATACACAATGATGGGATGTGCGCCCATTCGCAATAAGGATCGGGCAACATCAATTGCTGTATTGCCGCCGCCAATGACAGCAATTGTACCTTCTAAAGATGGTGCTTCATGTATACGAATTTGACGTAATAAGTTCAATCCATCAATGGCATACGCATCACCGGAAATGTTTAATGAAATGGATTGTGCATCACCACAGCACAAAAAGAAGGCATCGTAAGATTGTTTCATTGCATCCAGCTGATCCACTGAAATGGATTGTTTGTATTTAAATTGAATGCCATCAATATTAAGTCGTTGAAGTTCATTTTGAAGTGTTTGATCTGGCAAACGATATGATGGAATGCCCATTGTCAGTAAGCCACCTGGTTGATCCGATTTTTCAAAAATATCACATTGATATCCCAAGCATCTGGCAAAATAAGCTGTTGCAAGACCCGCCGGCCCAGCACCTACAATTCCTAATTTCGCCCCATTTAATTTGGGATAACTTATGTGTGATTGTTTACTGGTAAGGCCCCAATCACCAAGAAATCTTTCAATATAATGAATACCAACAGATTGATCCAAAAATTGACGATTACAGGCAGATTCACATGGATGAAAGCATACCCGCCCACAAATGGCTGGAAATGGATTTTCCATCAATAATTTGTGAAAGGCGCTTTGATAGTCTTTTCTGGAAGCAAACATCTCGACAGTAGCAATATCAATACCCAGGGGGCAGGCATTGCTGCAAGGTGCAGTTTTCTCTTGATATTTTGGCCGAACAAATCGCCATGTTCCGGTTTTGTTTCCCAGGGTGTTTGTCCGAGATTGTGAAATCAACAGAGAAACATTGTTAGGGGATTCCGTTTGAATTGATTGATTCATAATTTGTGTGCTCCGAAAATCACAATTAATTATGTGACAACCATCTGGTTTTCAATACATTCCAGAATGAATGTCGTTTCTTTGGTTTTCGTTTATCTTGTGTGTATCGATTCAATGACTTTTTTCGGGACCATCTTTCCCAAAAACCGATCATCCCGGATTCGTATGCCCGATCGACATGCTCATGTTTCACATCATGCCCTTTTTGACTGTTTTGAAGTGCATCCCTCAAGCAAATTGTTTTATGTTCACAGGCCAGGCATGTTTCGGGTGACATGCGAAGCCCATTTTCATTCATTGGGAATACGATATCAAGATCGCCAAAACAGTTGGGATGTTCATTCTTATAAAATGGCATGATTGTTGAGTCTCCCATCTTTCATTAAGGCATTGATGTATCCCAATCTTATCTTTGCTTTTCGTAAAGCCAAATCTTTCAACATTTCTTCTTATCGCCGGGTCCGCTTGTATATAAAGAATCTGTCAACAATATCCCTTTTTAGACAGATTCTTATTTTAAACTTCATAATTGATCAGGGTGTTAAAATAATCTCAATGCGCCTGTTTTGCATACGTCCTTCCGGCGTATCATTGGTGTCTACAGGCCGATAATAACTATAAGCAGAAATGCATAATCTTACTGGATCAATTCCCCCTTCAAGCGCTAAAAAACGAACCACTGAAATGGCACGTGCCGCAGACAACTCCCAGTTTGAAGGAAATATTTTTTTGATAGGGCCTTCAGCGATGGGAATATTATCTGTGTGCCCTTCAACACGAATGGTATTATAGTTTTGTGTCTGATTGCGTAAAGATTCAGCAATCTGAAGTAAGGCTTCTTTTCCCTTTATGTTAATCGTTGCACTTCCTGAATTAAACAATATCTTATCAACAAAGGTCAGTTTGAGCTTGCCCTCCATTTCTTCAAGCTTGATCTCCTGAGAGGCGATTTGTTTTTTTAAGGAGTGCTCAATTTGCTTTTTGGTTTCATTGACCTGTGCAATCACTTTTTTCTGGGTATTAATAATCGTTTTTTTGCGATACAGATCTTGTTTTAATCGGACAACATTATCCTTGACATTGTCGAGCTGGTTGGTCAATTGTAATTTTTCGGTCTCAAGCTTACGTTTTTCAACCTCAAGACCGGATATATTGGTTTTGCTTTTGTGTAATTCGACTTCAAGCCGCTCGATCTGTTTTTGAAATTCAGATATCTGTTCATTACTTTGAGCAACATAATTTTGATAATCTTTTTCCATCTCAATGTACGTGGATTTCATAACACATCCTGAATGGATGATACAGATTGTCATAAAACATAGCAACGTATAAGCGATTTTATTCATGATATTCTCCTCCATAAGATTTATGTCTAAAGCGTTAAATTAATAAGCGACCATTTTCCATAATGGTTTTATCATCCAAAATAATTGTTGGTGATATAACAATTGTATCAATATGTAAAACACTTTCATTGGTTCCACCCGGGTAGCTGGTATTGTCTCCAAATGCAATATGACAGGTCCCAAGTACTTTTTCATCCTCAAGTAGATTACCGGTAATGCGCGCATTGGGATTTGTCCCAATGGCAAATTCTGCAATAAATCGGGCATTGGCATTGCCATCCTGTTTTTCTGCATTTTCAATCATTTGAGAAAAACGCATACCCGAATCTGATTTTTCAATATCAACAATATTTCCATTCTTAATAGATATAAATGTTGGTTCTGTAATTGTGTTACCACAGCGATCAACTACCAGTTCACCATTTGCATTTTTTGGCGCCAGTTCGCTTTCTCCATCAGGTAAATTAGAAAAAGAACCTGGTGAAGTTATTTTGCCAATGGATTGGACCGGCATATTTCCCAATTCTACAGTTAATTGCGTGCCAGAAGGTGATGTAATTTTTGCAACCTTATGTGATGACAGGGCTTCATAAACACGCGCTGAAATATTGGCAATTTCATCATAATCTGCGCTCAAGCCACGTATAAATGATTCTTTTGTAATTCCTGGTAATGTTGCAATGCGGGTTTGATAACGCTTACAGGCATCTCGCCTTGCACGTGTGTGAGAAATACTTTTTTGGGTGGGCGCAACAACAACATCGACATTTTTTAATGCTTCTGCAACCCATTCAGGCGGTTCTTCACCATTGATCTTACCTGTTGGATATACCAGCCATCGGCAATCTGTTGCAATTTTAAGTCCTGCAGAAAACAACGCTTGTGCGATTTCTGTGGTTTCAATATTTGAAACAATCAGAATGCGTTCATCGGGTTTGATTGCCATGCATTGTTTCATTACAGTTGAAGCTGCATCCATTAATTGTGAGTGTAAAGACATCTTCTTCTCTTATTCTTTGATTTTGATTTTGTCGTAATTCGTCTCAAAATTTAACGAAAAAATATCATCAATACATTAAAAAAGCCGAAAACCAACCATTTTTCGGATAAAAATTATTCGACATGGCTTCCATAAATGTGCCATCCATGAATTGGCTGACAAAAGCATCCGGGGCTGGTGCAAAATAAAATAAAATAGCAATAATTACGTAAAGATAAACATAATAATGCCAGTTGTCCAGGCTGATAAGTTTGCATGCACTGCCAAACGTCCATTTAATGCGTGCGGATGAAAATTCAATGCTATATATTTCATCAAGTAGCAAATGGCTGAGATAACCCTCAACAACAAAAAAGATACTTAACCAGGAATTCATGGGCGACAAATGAAATAGTTGTTCACCGATAATCCCAGCGATTAAGCCAGATGCCAATGCAGCCGGAATAGAATGAAAAAGGCCACGATGAACAGTATACCATGTAAAAATTTGAAAAATACCATATCGAACAATTGAAAAAACTGCTCCCCAAATAAGCATCATTTCAAGAATAGACAGTTTGCCGATCCGAATAAATAATATAAGAAATGCCAGCATCACCCCCAGAAAATTAAAAAAATTTTTTAATGCAGTGGATGTATCGGAATCAATATCAGGTAATGTGCCACTGAAAGTCCCCAGACAAAAAAAATATACAAAGGCCTGCGGACCAATTGTGCCGGCACCATAAAATACAGTGGCAGATACTATGCTGACAACCGATGCTGTTCCTAAATGGGTGTTAAAATCGGCCATAATTAAATGTTGGAACTACCGGGTTTTTTGCTTGAGCTGCTTGAGCTGATCTATTTTTCGTTTCATCATCAAAAGATCAATCCAGCGGTGCATTATTTGGGGTAATGCATTGACTGGTAATTGATTTTCTGAAACTTCCGGCATGGGGCCTGGTATTTTCATTTCCATATTATTTGCCTCAGGAACAACACTTTCATTGGGATCGGTCATGACCATTATTTGATCCAAAATAGCTGGATCGAATTGCGGGATTGATTGCGCTTGATTGTTTTCATCAAATTCATCAAGCGCAGTATCAAGCGGCATTCCTTCCTGATTATTCGCTAATCCTTGATCAAGCGTTTCCCTGTAATCTGTTGGTGATTGAGGCTGTGGTTGCACGATTTGGGCATCCAAGTCTGATATTTTGGAAACAAAATCAGTCCGATCAGGGTGTTGTTGATGTAATTGTTGATAGACCTCTTTTGCCTTATCTAAAACGCCGTGTTCTTCGTATAACCTGGCGAGTGTTTCTGTCACGATTATATAACTCATGGTTTTCTCCTTGAAAACTTAATAATTTTTTCGTTTTCGCGAATCATCCCCAATTCTGTTCGGGCAATTCGTTCAACAAATTTGGGATCATGTTTCAGACGTTCAATTAAACGATGCAAATTTACATTTTCCTGTTCCAGGCTTTGACTATAAACATTTAGTTGTCGATATTTCGACTGAAGATCGGATAGTTCAAGAAAGCCCTGATCTCCCCAAATAATAAAAAATAAAAAAAAACTCAAGAAAAGAAAAATGAACCAAATTCCCACGCGATTTAATTGAAACATTGTTTTCCTGTAATAAGCACATTTGATAATGATGCTGACGCTATTATATTAAATGTATTATACCAAACAAAGATGTTTGCCATGACATTACTATTGCCTAAAAATTAAGATTCCAGTATAAATGATATGTATGTTAACATGCTTACTGAATTTTTCAAGGAAAATAAAATTTCATTTTGGATGATTTAGTAAAATTTCTTGATATTTCAGTCTTCTTCATTCAAATCTTTTCCTGGATCAGATATCTGAGCCCCTCACATTTTAAACCGATCATTGTTGACTAAGTATCGACTAAGTGTAAAAGTATGTTTTGATTGACAAAGTTTATTCCTTCCTGTTCAAAATAGAAATGAATATATTTATATATTTGCTTTCGAATAATAAATTGTTCTCCAGGTTTTGATTTAAAAAAAGTACGAATAACAATACCAAAATTTTCAATCTTTCGTATCCCCATAAAGTTTAAAGAATCTAATAGCTTTTCTTTTAACTCCGGGTCATGCATAATTTTTTGATTAATTTTACTGATAATGGATTCCACTTTATTTATTTCTGTCTTAAAAGGAACCTGAAAATCAACATTCATGACAATCCAGTCTCTGGAATAGTTGGTGATTGATCTTAATTCTCCAAAGGGGATTGTATAGACCATTCCGCGATGGTGTCTGAGCCTTATGGATCGAAGAGAAATATTTTCTACTGTGCCTTTTTCATTTCCTGTATCGACATAATCACCAATTCGAAAGGCATCATCAATTAAAAAAAATATCCCGGAAAAAAAATCTTTGATAAGCGTTTGTGTTCCAAATCCAATGCCTAAACCTATTACGCCAGCACCTGCCAAAAAGGGAATAATATTGATTCCAATAGAAAACATGATAATTAAACAAACAATGATTAACAGAAGGATCAATAAAAAATTTTTAAATATGGATAGCAATGTTTGAATGCGTGAATGATAAGAGGCCTGATCTGTTTGTTTATCATCATCCTCATAATTTTTGGATGATTTCTCATCAAGGAACACTTTTATAAATTCCCACACAGAAGATCCTATTAGCACTGTAAATGTGATAATAAAAGTTGCTTTTGCAAATTCTTTTTCCAGAGAGTGCCCAAATCCCCATAAATTTTTTACCCATATAAAAAGCAGACCAAGCATACCAATGCGAATGATTCTAAGGATCGATCGAATATAGTGGATTGCTCTTGGATTTAGTGCAGCTTCCAGATTTCTCGTGAAATCTGGAGATATGTTGAAAATCATATGATGAGGAATCTGTGTATGGCCAAAGGCAATACACAGCATTCGCCAGACAACTGCATCCACAGCAAAATACAATGGTATGATAACAAAACTGGCAATAAATGAAAAAACAAGATCTTGACCTGTCATGATCAGATTGATTTCCCAAAATAGCCACATAATATATGAATAGATGATCGCGTATATATGCCAGTTATTCGCAAAATAATTTTGAATAGCGCGCTCATATTCTGAATGGGTACTCTTAATTACGCTGGAAACTGTTTCTCGTTTATCCCAAATTATGTATACAATCATATTAATTGGTAAAAATCCTGAAAATGAATACAATAAAATAAAAAGTGAATGACTCATTCCAAGAATTCTAAGCTGAATAATAAAATTTGCACAAGCAACCGATATTGTTGAAATTGCAATACTCCATCGGTAAATATAAATGGCATCCTTTTCCCCGATGGGTAACAATCGAAGTTTGGGTGCAGATGGCGATATAATAAATTTAGAAACTATCAAAACGCTTCGAATGACAATAATTGTAAATATTATTTGCATGACGAAATCGCTGATAAAACCACTGTTACGAAAAATTATGATATACAATACAATACATACGAATGAAAAAATATGTAAAAACAGAATGTCTATTAAGGTATGCAAGATGAGCATTAAAAGCATCGAAAGAACACCAGATGCTGTATTGTCTTTTATTTTTTGACGCACCCTAGATAATTTTTTTCTTAAAAACAATTCAACGAAAAATGCAATGAAAAAAATTATCGTAATGCCCAATACAAAATGTAGGGGGGTCCATTTATTTTTTCCCTGCTCTGAAAAAAGCATCATATAAGCATTTTTTATCTCTTCAGGTAATCTATAAATACTGCATAATATTAAATTTAATTGATTAAACAGAAAATCGACATCTTTTTCCCACGATTTAATGAAATGATTCTGATGAAAGTTTTCAAACTGGTCTCTTGATAATTCAAGGGATAAAACTGGATCTGGAATTATTGATTCGTTATGATCGCTCTGTGTTGTCGTATTTGGTTCAAATTGCTGAACATCATTGGTGTTATCGTTTCGGGGAATGGCGTTATCTGATGTGACATAGGCTGTAAAAAAGCAAAAGATCAAACTAATCAATAATGTATGGCATATTATTTTCATAGTATACTCAATATAATCAGTTATATAAATCACTATTTATAAAGTCACTCAATAACATGCAAAACTGGAACCATTGGACAAATCAATTGCGTGTAACCAACATAATCGCGAAATACAATTTGCTCCTCAATGAAATGCTGTCAATAGATGGTTCGTTTATTGCTTAGGAAATCTTGGAAAATAAAATGCTCATTTTTCTTGATCGTACAAAAAAAATGGGTCGTGTAGAGACGTAGCATGCTACGTCTCTACAGTACATTTACCTCAAAACGAACAATATCAATATCAATAATGGGGAAGTTATTTTCAGAGAATTCCTTATATTATAATGCAATAAGATTAAAAAGTGCTTTGATTCTTTGATGGGAAGGTGATTTTCATATAAAAAATTTGAGTGTAACCAAAATAGCCGGTGAATACAATTTGCTCATCATTTTTTGAGGTAGCGCTCTTTGAGATCTAAGATAAAATTTTCAGCAATTTCTGTATCTGATATTATATCATGACTTTTTCCTAAGCTTGTTTTGGCCAGCCAAAATCTTAAGACTTGATCTCTGAAATAATAACGCTTATCATTTTTGATAATTAAATCTGATTTTAATATATTGAATTGATTGAAAAAAGGCTGATTGGCATCTTTGAAAATATCCTCCATTAATGAAATAATTGAGCCGGATACAACATATGGCGTGTTATCTGAGAAATCCCACCTTCGGGTGAA
>Ga0272440_1001297_pt1 | contig 20757 bp, 13 predicted proteins | sample SSMMMBAug17_FD_192440 | JGI IMG/M metagenome (GOLD analysis project Ga0272440, IMG submission 192440) | Marine sediment archaeal communities from Little Sippewissett salt marsh, Falmouth, MA, United States - SSM-MMB-Aug17 | ecosystem: Environmental > Aquatic > Marine > Wetlands > Sediment ...
GTAATGCCCCGGTTTTTAATTTGCTGAACTATTGAAAAATAATAAAATAAGATTTTATGTTTTGAAAAACCAGGGCATTTTACAAATATGAGGTTAATTAAATACATTATCTTTTGGTATATTGATCCTACTATAGAGCCTACGCATAAATAATGTAGGGGCGAACCTTATGTTCGCCCTGCAAACAACAATCGTTTGTGAACCTATGTTCGAGGCAATCATTTCAAATACATTTTCGAACATAGGTTTGATACCGGTTTTTGTCCGGCGGGCGAACATAAGGTTCGCCCCTACATTGGTTTCGGACATTGGTTGGATTTCGATTACTACGATCTAACCGAAAATTTATGATCGCTTACTTATTGAAACTTCGCGCTTCAACCTTTTCTATTGCGCATTTGCCAGCAATTTCACACCCAGTTTTTTTGTTATGTGCTTGATTTCTTTTTAATATAAAAATTAAATAGGCATCTATTCATATAAAGCGTTGCAAATGTAAAAAAATAATGTTAGGACTTAATAACATGCATGAAATATAACTTTATCCCATTCATTGATCGGATCATGTAGGAGATCGACAGCATCTTTGACATGACTTTCTGTCCGATTGAAACATTTATCCAGATTTTGCTGGCAATGAAAATCTTCGTTGCTGAAACCTGCCAATAAAGGAGTTGTTATGCAAGTCATAACTACGCATCGAAATACAGATTTTGATGCACTGGCCTCGATTGTCGCAGCCATGCCTTTGTTTCCAGATGCCCAGGTTATCTTACCTGGAAGCATAAACCCCAATGTCAAGGCTTTTTTGTCCATTCATAAAGATATTTATGGGTTTCAGCTAAAACGAAAAGTTGACCTTGATGCGGTAACAGAGCTTATTGTTGTTGATACCAACCAATGGTCTCGAATTCCCAAACGCCTTCAACCCTTGAAACATAGAACAGACCTTAAAATATATGTATGGGATCATCATGAACAGGCTGGCGATATCAAGGCGCATTTCAGTTGTCAGGAACCCCTGGGCGCCAATATTTCTCTGATTCTCAGAAAAATGCGCGAGGAAAAGTACCCATTAACCCCAATGAATTCAACCCTCATGCTCATTGCATTGTATGAAGATACCGGACATCTCACCTACCCCTCAACAACCCCCGAGGATGCTTATACCGCTGCATATCTTCTGGAACAATGCGCCGACTTGAATATTCTGGGTACGTTTCTTAGCCCGGCTTATGGTGAAAAACAAAAAGAAATTCTTTTTGAAATGCTAAAAAGGCCCAATAAACAGCATGTCAAAGATTTCAGCGTCAGTTTCAGTGTTCAAAAAATTTCCGGGCATGTTGATCGTCTGAGTCTTGTTGTGCAGCTTTTCAGAGAAATTATCAATGTCGATGCGGCATTTGGTATATTTATTCGTGATGAAAGTCGCTGTATCGTTATTGGCAGAAGCAATCGTGAAGAATTGAACATTGGTTCAATCATGAAAAGTATTGGTGGCGGTGGTCATCCGGGCGCGGGTTCAGCGATGCTCACCTCAACAAATCCAAACACTGTCAAATCAATGATTATTGAATTGATTGAGGGAAATCAACAATCTTCAGTAATCATTGCAGACCTTATGTCTTTTCCTGTTTTTTCAATTCCATCAAGCACCAAAATGGATGAAGTTGCAAAAATTCTTGAAGATAAAGAATGCAAGGGCTTGCCAATCATTGATGATGACAAAATTGTCGGCATTATTTCTCGTCGTGATTTTGTCAAACTCAAGAAAAAGTCTCAATGGAAGGCACCTGTGAAGGCATTTATGAGTCGTGATATTAAAACCATCGCACCAAATAGCAGTCCGCTTCTGGCTGCAAAAATCATGGTAAAATACGATATTGGTCGATTGCCGGTTATTGATCATCATGGAAACACCATTGGTATTGTCAGCCGGTCGGATGCCATGATGTATTTCTATGATTTATTACCTGAATAATCGTTTCTTCCATTCTCTTGCTCATTTTATTTGGAAGAAGAAGTAAGACGATGATCAATGACAATTTATACAAATACATAATTGAAAAGGATAGCAACCATGTCTCCTCCCAATATAAACAAATTATCTCCAAGAATTCAATGGTTAAGAGATTATTATTTTCAGGGCGCTGCACGAAACTGGAACAATGAATACACCTCATGGTCAACAGGTACGCCCTGGGATACGCAATATGAAGAAATGAATTATTATATTGCGCCTGAAAACTATGCTTTTTTCGATGTGTTTCGATCTTCTTTCAAACTGGCAGCCAGGAATATTCCACTTCCTGTTGAATTTTGGGACTGGTCCCTGATGGAACGGCGTGCATGGTTCAATAAATCTGTAATAAAAAATCATTTGCCTCAGGAATTGCTTCCCAATGATTTGATTGCAGGTAGTCGGTTTAACATACAAACATCAAAATGTTTGTCTCAAAAAGAATCCAAAAAACGCGATCGCCTGATGATTCAAGCACGGGAAAGACTTAAATCCTTTCATGACCGTGGCTATGGCAATGCCGGGGCGACCAGTGGACATCTTATTCCAGATCATGAACGGGTATTGAAAATCGGATGGCAGGGCATTCACGCTGAACTTCAACAGAAATACAAACAGCTCACTCAATCAGACATAGATGGTGAAAAAGGGGCGCAATTACGTGCAATGATTATCGCATCAACCATGCCAGGAGATCTGGCAAAAAAATATGCAGCCGTATGTCATAAAAATGCACAAAAAGAAACCAATTCTTTGCGGCGTCAGGAATTACTTCAGATGGCCCAAAATCTCAATCGCGTTCCCTGGTTTCCATCAAAAACTTTTTGGGAGGCACTTCAGGCCCTTTGGATAAATCATTGCCTGATCATGAGTGATGAAAACTATCCAGGCCCGGGTGTTTCTTTTGGACGCATTGATCAATATTTGTATCCTTACTGGCAATACTCAAAGCAGTCGGGCATGACTGATGACTTTGCAAAAGAACTTCTGAAATGTTTTTGGGTTCATGCGAACACTGTATACGATGCCTTCATTCGCACAGGCAAACAGGGAGTAACTTCTGGATTTGGTCAATTGATTACACTTTCCGGTCTGGGTGCTGATGGTAACGATGCCACTAACGAATTGACATATCTAATTTTGGATGTCGTTGATGACATGTCGCCCATTCTGGAACCCAAACCCAATGTGCGGATCAGCAGGAAAGCACCAGAAAAACTCTTGAATCGCCTTATTGAAATGATTGCCAACAGCCAAGGCGCACCCTTTTTGTTAAATTTTGATGAACGTTCTATGGCCGGACTTCTTTATGAAGCTGAAAAAGCAGGGAAAGAATCCTTGATTAACAAGGAAAACGTTTATAACTATGCCCCCGTTGGCTGTCTTGAAAACACCATGCAGGGAAATGATCGTTCAGGAACAGTGGATGTGAATATCAATCTTTACAAAGCAGTAGAATTGGCCTTAACTGGTGGTAAAGATTTAATTGCATACAAAGATATTATCACCCAAAAAAAATATCCGATGAAACAGGATGGCCCCAAAACCACGCCAGCAGAGAAATGCCAGACATGGGAACAGTTTTACGAAGCATTCAAGGAACAATTATCTTATATCATTCATTCGTGTGTCGATTTATATGAAGGATCTGAAAGTATTCGGGCCACATTTTCTCCAACGCCTTATCTTTCCTGTCTGGTTGGCGGATGTTTACAAAAGGCAACAGATATTACCCGAGGGGGTGCGGAATTATCTTTTGTAACAATCAATGCGGTCACTTTTGCTTCTACAGTTGATGCCTTACTCGCTGTCAAATATCTGATTTTTGATACCAAAACCTGCTCCATATTAGAACTGATTGAAGCCTTAAAGGACAATTGGGAGGGCCAGGAAATCCTTCAGGCAAAAGCAAAGAATAAAGCACCTAAATATGGCCAGGATAATGATATCTCCGATAGCTTGGCCGCTGATGTCATGCGTTTTTGGAGTGAAGAAACCTGGAAATACAAAACAAAATCAACAAATCGTCAATTTCGTCCAGGAATGTTAAGTTGGAATTATTGGGTTGCTGATGGTTATATTCTTGCTGCCGGTCCTGATGGTCGTAAACAGGGGCAGTTTTTATCCAATGCCATTTGTCCGGCAAATGGTTCGGATATTAATGGACCAACTGCCAATACCAATTCGGTTGGCAAGGTTATTTCTGGAACAGATGTCCCATGTAATTATGAGGCTTTAAATATATTGCCCGGTGGAGCCAGTCATACCATGACATTTCATCCCGCCATGTTCAGAAATGTGGAACAAAAAAGTAAATTTAAAGCCTTTATCCGTGCGTATGCGATGAATGGAGGAACTGCGCTTCAAATAAATGTATTGGATGCAGAAACGTTGAAAGATGCACAAAAAAATCCACGAAACTATCCCAATCTATTGGTGCGAGTTACAGGATACAATGCTTATTTTACTGCAATTGGAAAGGAGCTTCAGGATGAAATAATTGCAAGAGTATGCCATGGATATCACCTGAAATAGATAAAGGATATTGAACAGGTATCAGTTTTGTGGGCTGATAACAGACTCACTTACCTGACATAATCGTACGTGCGAAACAATACCTAAGCATACTTTCTAATTGTTTCCTTATAAACCGAATAAAAAGAATCGTTTTCTTTAAAGGCCTGATTAAAAACAGTTTGAAATTTTTGAACCTGCTTCTTATTAATGATCAGGTTGACGCTCTGACAAAAAGCCCCCATGTGATCATTGGTTCGATACTTATCTGAAATATATGTCACAAAAATGTTACGCTTCGATGCCATTGGTAACGATTCTAAATGGTTCAGGATATGCGTTGACGTTACGTTCTCTGAATCAAACGCATCATCAATCACCGCAAGATCAAAAGGATGGAAGCGGGTCATTTTTATGGCATCCTCGCTATTTTTTGCAAGAACAGTTTTATAGCCCATATCAGCCAAAAATCGCTGCACAGATTTTACAGTACCTTCACAATTACAACACAACATTGCTGTTTGTTCGTCGCCGATAACATCAAAGGGGAATGCACCTGTTTTTATATTTGAATCATCCTTTTGCTCAGAATTCCTGCCCTGTATACAAATTTTCTGTTTACATTTTGGACAGGCAATATTCACCGATTTGTTTTCAGGGATTTTTTCGTCTGCAATACGAAATTTTCCCTGACATTCCTGACAAGTTATTTGCATAATGCGTTGTTCCTTACTTATTGGTTTTCTTTTAAATATTTATCATACGCCTGTTGCGCTTTTTTCAAGAAAAGTCGGATATCTTTTACAGTAATTTTTGTTAAATGACGATATTTTTGATCATCAGGCTCATCAATATCAATTAAATGCATGGCTCTTAATTGAAGTAAAATATCCTTAACTCGTTTTGTGATATCTCCAAGTGTAATTGTTTTGTCAATTTTTTTGTGCTTTTGTGACGACATCCCCTTGATATTATATTTTGGCTCAGTTTTTTGAAGAGAATCATCATTCTCAGTGGCCTGTCGAAACAAGAAAGTGGTAAATATCAAAAAGATATTGTCAAACATCCGAAACTGAGAAACTTTTTGTTCAACATCCTGAATTCGTTGAATAATTTTATCCATTACCCCTTTGATCACCGGATGCGTATCTCGAATCATGTTATTGAGTGTTATCCGATCAATTCTTTCCAATTCACAGAAATCGCCGCTTGCTTTAGCTGTATGATCGCGCACGGCGCCACTGATTACACCCAGTTCACCAAAAAGATCACCAGCTTTGAGTTTTTCCACCTTTTTTTCATTCTGATCACCCTCACGAATAATCTCAACATATCCATTTTTAATTCGATACGCGCAATTACTGTCTTCACCTTTCTGATAAATGAATTCCCCTTTACGAAATTCTTTCTTCATTACACTATAATTCGTCTGAGCTTCATCTGAATTAGATTCAATAAAATGATCAGCCAATTTTCCTTTCATTTTTAATGGAATAATGCTATTTTCGAGTTCCTGAATTCGTGAAGACATTTGCACGAGCATGGTTTTAACAATGGGCAGACTATCTTTATAAATCACTTTTAGCACATTGGGATTGATTTTTACCAGTGTTGAAAATTCCTCTGCCCGGGCTGAATATAGTCGCGGGCATTGTTGTATGATTTCAACAGCACCTAATATATCGCCGGATTGGAGTGTTTTTTCGACAACTTCTGCCCCATCAATCAAGCGAAATAAATTGATCTTGCCACGTTTGATTAAATATGCAAAATCCGTTTCATCTTTTTCAGAAAATAAAACATCACCTTTGTATAAAGGAATTTCATTTTTTTCATCTTGTTCAGCCATTTTTGTTCTCCTTTGTTTTGAATCAGGTAATAGTTACTTGATTTTTCACTTAAAAAATTTATAATTTTTTGAACATTTCGTTTTACAAAGACTCATAGAAAAATATTTAGTATGCAAAAAATAAACCGAATTTATCAATATAATCCAACAGATATAAATAATTCATCTGTCAACTTGCGAACTTCAGCAATCCATATGTGGCCGGCTAAAAAGCATTATGTTTTTGATGGATGGATTTTACGTTTCCTCAATCCATATACCTATCGTTGTAACTGCATATATCCTTTAAAAAAAGGATATATGAAAACCACAACTAAAATCCAAAAATGTGCGTCAATATATCAACAAAAGGGGGCGAAATTTCTTTTTCAAATTATGCCAAATGATAGCAAGCTTGATATTTTGCTTCAGGCCCTGGGTTATAAAAAAAGCATTCAAACCCGATGGATGGCTTTAAAATTGGATCATCAGACAATAAATAGACGAATACATAAAAATAATATCCTGGTCTCAAAAGATTGGCTAAAAAATCGTCATGAAATTGCAGGATATTCACAAATAGAAGCATCAATTTATGAATCATTTTATCGGGCAATCAATGTCCAAACGTATCCGATGGTATTATTTATAGATCAACACCCTGTTTCTTGTGGATTGGGCATTCAGGTGAGTCAGTATCTTGGCATATTTGATATTCGTACAAAAATGGAATTTCAAAGACAGGGTTATGCAAGTATTTTGGTTCAGTCGATTTGCAAGCATGCATCACAAAATGGTGCCAGACATGCACAACTTCATGTCGCGATGGATAATCATGCGGCCATTTATCTGTATGAAAAAATTGGATTTCAAACCATTTGTGATTATTGGTTTCGAGAAAAAACGAATGTAACAAAGAGATCTCATTTCTCATACCCTACGTTCAACCAGCATGAAACCTGATGATCTTGTCCCACAAAATTCATTGATGGCATCTTCTGCACACATTGATCCCTTTTTAGGTGACATCTTGGATGAAAGCGACATCCGGTGGGCGCATCCACCAAATCCGGAACCTGGCCAGAAATTGGTTTTAGATTGGTTGTCTGGGATTTTTTGGGAATTGTTTCAAGAAGTGCTTGTGTATAGGGATGTCTTGGCTGTTGAAAAATTTCTGGTACGCGGCCAATTTCACACATACAGCCAGCATACATCACTGCCAGCCGATCACAACACATGGCTGCCAGTCCTAAATCATGGGTGATAAACAATATCGACTGTATCCGCTTTTCCTTTTTTAATTGATTCAACAATACGATTATTTGCGATTGAATGCTAACATCAAGGCTTGAGGTAGATTCATCAGAAATTAACAGTGATGGCGATCCTGCCAGAGCGATGGCAATTAATATTCTTTGTTTCATGCCGCCGGATAATTGATGGGGATATTGTCGGACAACAGTTTCAGGTCTGGAAATATCAAGAGCTTTTAACAATGCGACAGCATTTGACACATATTTCTCTTTTTTCTGTCTGTTGAATCCAGGTATCCATCGATGAAAATAAGCCTGAATATCTTTCGGATGTTCTTGAATATAATACGCTTCAGCGATTTGATCGCCCACACGCATGATCGGATTCAGCGACATATCAGGCTCCTGAAAAATCATGCCAATTGTTTGGCCGCGAATCATCTGCAGTGCCTTATCAGTACATGTAACAATATCAATTGATTGTTTATCAGGCTTTGGTGTTAGTAAGATTGAACCACTGTCAATCTTGCCGGGATGATGAATCAATCCCATTAAGGAACGTGAAGTCACACTCTTGCCACAACCTGATTCTCCAACCAATCCAAAGGTTTCGCCAAATCCAATAGAAAAGTTTACATCCTTTACAACACGTGCAATACCGCGCGGCGTATAAAAGTTAATGTTTAACTCATCTACAGATATTAATGATTGCGAGGAACCCAAAGAAGTCATAACCAATCCCCAATCAACATGAAACCACTCCAAAAAAATGGATGATGAAAACGAGGTTTGCCCAATGTTTCAATTTGTGCGGATTGAAGTGCTTCAGCCCGAGATTGATAGGGTGTTCGTATCAACTGACGATAAAATTCGGGAACAATATCAGATCCTGCAATATCCCTGTCTGTCCATAATGAAAACAAAAGGCTGTGCGCGCCTGTTTTTATTGGAAATCCTGAAAAAAACAATGTCGATCGCTGGTCTTCTTTGAGTGTTTTACAATAGTCAAGAACCACAAGTCCAGGAAGGCTATTTTGGTTCAAAAGACTTTCAATGTCATTTATTTTAATAAAATGATTATACGCATTGATAGAAAAATCAATTGGTTCCTTACCCATCTGACAGTAGGACGTTAAATGAACAATTTCATAAGATGTTTTTTTAAATCGTCTGGCAACCTTTTTAAGTGAAAACGACCGATTTAAAATGTCATGCGTTTTTATCAAATGATTCATGGCATGCGCAATAGCTTTATAGTCAGTTTCTATATGATGTCTGGGTAAAATATCATTTTGCGTTTTTGACAACCCGCCAAAAAATAGATTGACATTTTTTCGAGGCAGCCATTGTGGATTTATGCCGGATATCTTTGGTAAATAGGCAATGGCATATTGTTTGATTAAATAATCAAAACCATCATATAATGCTGCAAATGGCACCAGTCGAAGGACACCATCTGGTACAATCAATAAGGTTTTGATTGTATTGTCCTGAAGATTCTCTTCCATTGGACGCATCAGCCAGATATATAGCTGTCCTGCATAGCCACGATAGAGTTCTTGATCTCTATTTTCCAGTGCTTTTCGAAATTCAAGTGCTGTTTCCTCAACTTGTTCCCGCCTTGCGTTTACCGGATATATTTGGATTTGTTTTTGGGTGATCAAAATAATCACAACGCGATTTTTCATGAATAATGGATAGATAATTGCTGTTTGTGGATTTGTATTCACCAGTTGATTGGAATCAACAGATAATGAAGTTAGATTATTGCCCAGGCATTCATCTTGAAAGAAATCCTTATATTCGGCTAATTTTAAACGCTCCAGGGTATCAAGCGCCTGAACAACTAATCCTTTCGTTGATTCTTTGGATTGATTCGGTTTTAACGCTTGTGACAAAAGCACACCCACACGCTCGACATAAAGTGGTTTAATATCCTTTTCAAAGGAGATACCGGTAGGATAGGCATTGATTAAATCTTTTCGCACATTATAAATACTCATACGCACGGGGGCATCAGAATCATCCATTTTTTCAAGACAGGGGGGATCTCCCGGATTAAGGGTGTCAATGGCCATCTGGTAAGTTTCAATAGATTTTAACAAATCATTACGCGAAGGATTGTTTCTGGCACTGAACAAACGCGCAAGCTTCCATTGAAATCGATATAAAATATCTGTCAGATTGTTTTCCTGTGCATAGAATACGGCCTGACGTATTTGGTTGATCGCACGATCATATCGATGATTTTCCGCATAAATATCACTCAATGCAGCGTGCGAATGTGCCAAAAGTCTTCTGTTGCCCATTGAATCAGCAATACTATTGGCATGAGTCAGCGCATGATAAGAAATGGGCTGTAAGAAATCATCTGCTGTTTGAATTTCTTTACGAATGCGTTGAGAATATATTTTTACTGTTTGTTCTTCCTCTTCTTGCTTAAATAGATCTAGCAATGTTTGAATATCTTGATCAATATCGTCCAATGAAAGGATAATCTCTGCATAATCGTCATACTGAATATCTTGCCGGTTCTGACTTTGAAAACTCATCATTGCCTTTTGAATTGATTGTTGAAGTTTCTTTTTGGCTTGTTTAATTTGGTTACGAATATTTTCGATTAATGCGGCCACATGAATGTCAGAATCTTTTGACAGTTCTTCAATTCGATTTAAAGAATCTTCATATGCCGACATGGCACCCATAAAATAGCGATCCGCTGTTAAACCGTCTCCTTTTTTCTGAAGTACCCGTGCAAGAATCTGTGAATTTTTAACCTGTCGCGCTTCATCAACTGCTTTTTTCAAAAAAGTCAGCCCCTGTTTGACATCTTCAAGAAATAAAAATAATTCACCCATCTGACTGAAAAATCGGGCATTCCGATAACGATCGCTGCTCCTATTAATTAATGGCAGTGTTTTTTGATAAGCAGACAATGCATTTTCATAATTACCAAATGCTTGATAAACACTGGCCAGATTCAACAAGGTATCGATATAGATGCCAATATATTTTTCTGTATCCAGGATAAACAAGGCTTCTTCCCAATTGAACACCGCATGTTCAAGATGCCCTTGATAGTAAAATTCTTCTCCTTTAATAATTAGCGATACACTATTCTCAAGGTCACGCATGGCGACTTGAAGTTCTTTTCTAAAATCTTGAATCAGCAAGGAGAATGAAATGAGACGGGCGGCTTTTTTATAACCTTCTGGAAGGGTTCGGATGGCGCGATAAGCACGATTGAATGCATCAGTAATGCGTTTATAGTCATCGCGTTGATATTTTCCATATACGCGATATACTTTTACGCGGACAATATTGAGCAAAATTTCAGATATAATTTCAAAATTTTCACCAGATTCGGTAATAATTTTAAGGCTGTTTTCATAGGCAATCAGGGCATCATCATATTCACCATTTATCGCATGAAGATTTCCCAGATTGTTTTGAACAATTGCTCTGGCCTGAGGATGATGGGCAAGGCGTGATTGTTCAATTGCTAAATTAAGCGCCTCTTCAGCCTTTTCTGGTTGACGAATCGCTGTATAAAAATCGGCCATGCTGCAATAAAAAAGTGTATTCACAAAAAAATCTGAACTATCATTAACAACAGGAATGGCTTTTTTAAACAATCGTTTTGCGGATTCGGCATACCCCAATGTCTGGTATGCGCCTGCCAGTTGTTTGAGTGTTTTGATATAAATTTCATAATATATTTGTGCATCAATTTCAGAAAGTGCTTTTTCCCAAGTATACACAGCCTGTTTGAACTGACCGATGGAATAACGATGTTCGCCCTTTTCAATTAATTGTTTCAGATGCTTTAAGTATTTTATTTCTGAAGGATGATGTTGCGGTCGAGTTATCGCACAGCCTGAAAATATTGAAATGAGCATCCCAATAAAAATGGATATTAAGATTGACCTGAAAAGAATTCTCATTTTTTTTTCCAATAAATTGATTGTTTATAATGTTTTTATATCAATTTATCTGTTTAATGTCAACTATGAAATGTTTTAGGTGTCCCTTCGGTAAATCTGCGTAAATAAATATTGGCATCCTTGATTAATCAGATCAGTTAACACATTATCGGAAATGAATATAATGGTCCCAAAAACTGGACAGGGTGTTAAGGTGATAACAAATAGTTGCATTTTGAAAAAAATGCCATATAAATAATGAAAGGTGAAATCAAATGGGGACCATTCGAAAAAGATATCCTGCATCATTTAACCAATCTTTACCATTTCAAATGTAACAAAAACATAACATTTTGATATCAATAAAAATCCGAAAGGTCATATTTATTTTCTGAATTATGAATATATCAAAAAGTGCTGGATATGGCGCCTGAAAATACGAAATTTGTTTTTTAGCCTGACAGCTACTATTTATTTAACCGATAATAGATTTTTTTATTTTTTTGATATATGTCAAGAAATGTATGATAAAGGGCTTCGTATTTTTGGCATAGCTGAATTTCAGGATCAAATATTGTTTCGTATTCAATTAATGCGGATATATCTGAAAAAGAAATTCGTCCCAATCCAACTGATGCAATAAAGGCTGCGCCACGACAATTTGCTTCTATTGGATCTCTTACACGTCTTATTTGCCGATTAAGTACGTTAGCAAATATTTGACACCAGATGTCTGAACGTACGCCACCACCGATAAAATTTAATGGGTCCATTTTTTGCTGAACAAACTTTTCTACATAAGTCAGACTCCATTTCGTATTATATGCCACACCTTCAAGAACTGCTCTGGCAATATGATCGGCTGTGGTACGAAGAGATAGATTATGAAAACCTCCCCTGAGCGTTGTACTGTCAACCGGAGTTCTTTCGCCATTCAGCCAGGGGGTAAAGATCAGGTTATCACTTCCTGCAGAGACGCGACCGGCCATTGTATTGAGTTTTTCATAAGGATCCGCTGGTGCTTTTCCAGTATAAAATTCGTTTTCATGCAGAATAATATTATTGAGTAAAAAAGACAAACATCCCCCTGCGATATCTTGCTCATTAATGCATTGGTATTTCCCTGGAATTGCTGAGGGAAGGGAGGCAATGCTATGAAACATATCGGTCTTTTTAAAAGGAACAATACATTCTATCCATGAAGACGTGCCAATATAGACATGACCTTCAAAATCCTGAACCGCCCCAGAACCTAAAAGTGCAGCCTGATGATCTGGAGATCCCATCACGACTTTTATATCATTACCAAGCCCCAGTTCACTGGCCAGTTCAGGTTTCAAGGTTCCCAGTACATCTACAGAGCGCATAAGTTCTGGTAGTTTTTCTTTGTCTATTCCAAGTGTGTTGATCAGGCTGTCACTGTATCGTATATGATGAATATCTCGTGTGTCAGTTACCCAAAAAAGCATGATTGAATCATGGGATGCGGCAAATGAACCTGTCAATCGCAAATTTAAATAATCTTTGCTGCTTAAAAACTTGTAGGTCTTATCATATATTTCCGGATATTGATTTTGAATCAATATGACATGCGCGATATCATCCTTACCAGACAATTGGGGGCCGCCGCCAGTCAGGTAGATCCATTTCATCACTTTGAACATATTATACCCTGCAATGCGGGGAAATGTCCCAATCAATGATTTGACATAAGGGGCACCGCGGGAATCCATCCAGGTCAGACAGTTCATCAAGGCATTGCCATCACGATCAACTGCCACTGTACTGGAAAATGTACTTGATACAGATATTGCAATGATATTTTCTTTGGAGACATTAACCTTTGCCAATAATCGTTTTGTCGCAATAAGAAGTGCCTGCCACCACTCTTCAGGGTCCTGTTCCGCACCCCCGCCAGGATAATAATGGATGGTTGTTGGGGAAAATTCAAAATCAATGATTTTACCCAATGTAGTTACCAAAGCGACTTTTAGACCTGATGTACCATGATCAATTGCAATTATATATTCTGTAAATACGTGGTTCAACGATCTTTCCTCATTGAAAACTCATCACAGCTTTGAACAATCTGCTGAATCAAGTTTTCCATTTGTTGTGTATTTTTGAGTTTCATATAGCGTAATGGTTTGAGTGTAACCAAAATTGCCGGTGAATAAAATACGCTTCTCATAAAGTCGGATATTGTTTTTCTTAGCCCTGAAAGGGCAGCAACATACCAGCCCAGGGCAGCGCCCTGGGAAAAAATCAAGCAAGTTTTTTAGCCCTGAAAGGGCGTTACATGTTTTATCTGACTTTTTATGTAGCGCCCTTTCAGGGCTAAAAACAAGCCTACCATTTACCCAGGGCGTTGCCCTGGGCTGGTATGTTGCCGCCCTTTCAGGGCTAAGAAAAATAAAGTCTTTTTGGGAACTGGCAATTTTGGTTACACTCTAATGGTTTCATTAATGTCCAATTATTTTCACCAAAGAATGCTCGAAAAATAAAATGCTCATTTTTCTTGATCGTCCAAAAAAATAAGGTCGTGTAGAGACGTCGCATGCTACGTTTCTACTGTACACTTTCTTGATTTCCTCTAAACTCTTCCATGGTTGCACATCCTTCGTGTTGAATATCTGCTCTTACAAATGTTTTAATAATTGTCCGCATCACAATATGGATATCTAAAGCAAAAGATTTATGATCAACATACCAGACATCCAACTCGAATTTTTTTTTCCAGGAAATGGCATTTCGTCCATTAATTTGTGCCCATCCGGTAATCCCGGGTTTGACATTGTGGCGTCGCATTTGTTCAGAGGTGTAACGATTCAAATAAGACATCAGCAAAGGTCGGGGACCGACAATACTCATGTCACCTTTTAGCACATTGAAAAATTCAGGCAATTCATCAAGAGATGTTTTACGCAAAAAGCTGCCCAGTGAAGTCAGACGTTTCTCATCAGGAAGCACATTGCCCTGATTATCAGTGGCATTTCGCATGGTTCGAAATTTTATCATTTTAAATGGCGTACCATGCAGACCCGGTCGCGTTTGATTAAAAAAGACCCCCTTGCCCATTTTTAAACGAATCAACATCGCGACAAGTATCATAACAGGTGCGCAAAAGACAATCATGGCGGAAGAAAAAACAATATCAAAACATCTTTTATAATAATTATATACTGGCATAGGTTTTCTCAATCCATTTAATCCAATGATTTGCCAGAATATCACGATCAAATTGTGTTTCTGCAAGCTTTCTGCTGTTATGTCTCATTTTTTGTAAACGAACAGGATGATCCACCAATGCAATCAACGCTCTGGCAAAGGCATGGGGCTCGTCTGGTGGAACAGCGCATCCACAATGATTTTCATTAATTAAATCAGCCAGCCACCCAGGATAATTATTAAGAACCGGTAAACCACAGGCAATGTAATCAAAAAATTTATTTGGAGAGGTACCATAATAAAAAGCCGGAACATTGGCTAAAATCATCAATCCAATATCTGCTTGTTTCAATTCCTGTATCATTTGCGTTTTTGGAATGGGATCATAAAATTCGCAATTATTCAGTTTTTCATCAACAGCTCGTTTTTGAAGTGCTGGTTTCAGTCTGCCATCACCAATGAATTTTAAACAGATATCATCACGCCCCATTTTTTTGAGAACCGCCGCAGCATCCAGAACAGCATCCAGGCCATTGGCAATACCATGGGCACCGGCAAAGATGGCAGTGTATTTTTTTTTATAAAGCGCATTGTTTTTTATTGTACCAATAGATTGAATGTCACACCCATTGGGAACCATCGTAATTCGTTCATTGGTAATGCCCTGTTTTCTGATTCCCTGGACAATGCCAGGAGACAGAGCAATGCATGTTTTGGCGCTGTGATATGAAAGCCATTCCAGAATTTTCATGGCAAAAAGCACCCAGGGATTTGTGATCACTCCCATTTTATGGGGAAGTTCGGGCCAAAGGTCACGCACTTCAAACACAAAAGGTTTTCGGCGAAATATGGTCGCGACAATACCAGGGATTCCAGCAGTGAGTGGGGTTGAGGTTGCAAAAACCAGATCGCATGGGTGTTTCAAAGCCCACACAATACTTTTGAATGCAAAACGAAGAAAAGTAATGCTTCGCTTAATAAAGCTGTCTTTATTAGAATAAGGCAGATGAAATTCGACAACGTCAATGCCCTCAACCATTCCCTTTCGTTGGCCATTGATAAAAGGGTCGCTGAGGCCTGTATGGCCCATTTCACTGCTGCCACAAATCATTGTGACACGATGTTTTTTGCGTATCAATCGACGTGCCATTTCGTAGGATCGTGTCCCAGACGCGCCTTGTGGCGTCGAAAAATGTTGATGATAGTAAAGGATGTGCATATTTAGTTTTCCTGATCTGATGTCAACAAGAATAAGTAAACGTGTTTTGGAGATAAATCATCAAATGAAATATCGCACATTTCTGTGTGGAGATCCGAGAATATCTGATCAAACGCATCGCCGAAACGATGTGCAATATAATCGGTATCAAAGCGTGTGTTTTTGGCAAACCATTGAACAAATGATGCTTTCACCAAAGGATGAATATCTGTTTGAGATTTGTTTGTATCCAGTTTCCACAAGGATCGATAAAAGGGTTCAAATGTTTCAATGGGAATCGGCGCAACCTGATGCGACAGTTTTAATTGATCCCGTGCAAAAAGGGTTAACAACATATTCTGTATTGTTAATTCTGTTTCGATATTAATTTTCATTGAAAAAAATGTGAGCATTTCATCAAAGGCGTTTATTTGTTTAAAAATTTTCTTAACATGTTGAACCTCAGCCATTGATTTAAACTCCCGATATAATTCGCCATCCTCAAAATCTGCATAATATCTGGGTCGTTTGAGAAGCATGCCGCCCAATATCCCCATCCATTTTTCTCCCCAAAACTGTAATGGCATTCCCTGTGCGTGAACAAAGCTGTGGCGATACCATGAATCAACCTTCCATTTCACTTTCAAAACCTGTCCAAATCCCCATTGAAATAAATCTTTGATGGGATATTTCATGGCAATTTGTTTTAATGATTCAGGTTTGGGAGGATGCCCCTCAAGAAGGCTTTCAATGCCAATATGAATATATCCACATGCTTTTTCAACCACTTTTTTTAAGATCTCTCGTGATGTCACCACAATATTGTCTGCTGAAATAATTTGATTGCACAGGTGCGCAAATTGTACGTGAAAATCAGAAATATGGACGTCGGATTCAAGTATCATAAGGATTTCAGAAAAATAATTCCCGGTGGGAATGCTTTGAATAGGCAATTGTGGGGTATTGATTGTTCCCTCAACACCTGTTGTTTGAACAACACGTCGTCCCTTAAAGAATGTGTTTTTGGAAATGGGTTGATACAAGCCGATCGCTTCTTCAAAGGGGAGGTATCCATAAGATTCCAGACGAACATTTTTCAATCGAAAGCTTTCTTCCTCAAGTTCTGCCGGCAACACTGCCGAGGCATTAATTAATATTTTTTGATATTCAACATGATCAAATGCTGCGAGACGTTTAAAAAATTCCAGAATAAATTCCTCTCTCAATTCCTCTGTGTCACGATCCAATGTCTGGTTAAGCCGGTAATCTGAGATAGAAACATAGTATACATTGTCCATTGTAAAGAAAGAATCAGGCAAATCGGAAAAGTCTTCATCTTCTTGTAAAGCAAGAATATCGAGATTTTGATAAAGATAATAATAAAAAAAATCAGGTTCCTGGTTTAACACCCACCTGATAAACCGATTCGGTTCGGCTTTAAGCAACAAATATAGCCATTTGGTGGTCTCTATCATACACAGGCGATCTCGTTTCCAGATTTGGGCATCCATCAAATAAAGCCATTGTTTATCAGATGCCAGGGACAGAACAGGAAGTGCATCATGAAAGCCAATTTCATGAATCAGCACAAGCAAATCCTGTGCGGGTATTGAATGCACCAATGCAACAGGCTGATCACATGAAATAATTAAATCCAATGCATCCTCAGGGGAAAGGCCAATTAACTGATTTCGAAGTTCCCTCAGGGCGGCTAATTTTTGCGCGACAATTGGAGATACTGCGGTTTCTGTTTTTTGAATTTCATTCATTATGGTTCAATTTGCTTATGGTTACACTGAAGAAAATGAATAGGATGAAATCATAAACACTTTAAATGCATCTTCTTGAGTATAATCCTGTTAATAATAATAAACTGTGGGATACGAAATGTTTGATTTTTTAAATAGTACAACTCATTTTGTCAATGAAAAAAAATTATTATCATAATGTATACATGATTCATAATTACAAATATAAATACTTTTGAACCAAATGCAAATTACTCAAGCACTTCTTTTGAAATTATTTAAAATTCGAGCAAAAAAATGTTCTTGATCCAGTATGGGTTTATTCATGAAATCTGAACAGCCTGCTTTTTTGCAAGCCTTGTACGTTGAGGGGCGACCGTCGGCCGTCACGACGAGAATGGGTATTTGAGACAATTGTTTTTGTTTTTCAATCAACCGGATTTGTGCGATTGCCTCAATACCATTCATCAAAGGCATTAGAATATCCATGATAATTAGATCATATGATTTTTCTGAAAAGTTAAGTACGGCCTGTTTGCCATTTTCAACAATATCCAGAGAAAAAGGCGTGTTTTCAAACATCATTTTAATAACCAATTGATTGTGCGGATTATCCTCTGCCAATAGTATTTTAAGAGCGGGCAATGCATTTTTAATAATTGACTTTTTCTTTTTCTTTTTTTTCATTCTTTCCAGTTGTGCTGCATCAGCCCGATTTAATGAAATGACAAAATGAAACGCACTGCCCTTATCTTGTTGACTTTTGACCCATATCGTTCCTTTCATAAGCTGGATCAAGCGCTTACAAATTGACAGGCCCAAGCCAAAACCAGTTTGATTACCAATTTTTTCAATGCCTTTTTTTGTGAACAAGCTGAATAATTCTTCCTGTGTTTCTTTATCGATACCAATGCCTGTGTCTTTTACAGAAAAATAGACAAAGCATTCTGCAGTTGATAATGGCCGCAAGTTGAGAGAATGGGTATTATTCATTTGTTCGTTCCAGTTGTGAACTTCAACAATTATTTCCCCTTTTTCAGTATATTTAAAGGCATTTTCCAAAAGATTGGACAATATTTGACGAATTCGAGAGATATCTCCTGAAACCACTTCTGGCAATTTTTTATCCAGCATTCGTTCTAAACGAATATCCTTTTTTGAAGCAACAGGCGTGAACAAATCACACACTTCATGAATAGATTTTTGAAGATCGAAAACAGTGTTGTGAAGTTTTAATCGATGGGTTTCCAATCGTGCATAATCAACAAGATCATTTGTCACTTGTAATAAACCTTCGCCTGCACGAATCAGCTCATATACAAATCGTTTTTGCGCCTTTGAAAGATCTGATTTTTTCAAGAGATTGGCCATCCCCATCATGGCATGAAGCGGCGTTCGAACTTCATTGCTGATATTTGAGATGATATTGCTTTTGATCATGCCCGATTTCTTAAGCTCCTGATTGGTTTTTTCCTGGGCAACCAATGAAAGACTTTTGGCTTTAAGCGCTTCTTTTTGTGCAATAATTTTTTCTCTCCGATCAGTGTTTATGCGATGCGCAAGCCCAAAGGACAGTAAAATAACCTCTAAAGTGGCACCAATGGGAAGACTATAATTAGTAATACAATTAATGGGAAATATGCCAAAACTTTTTAAGCAAAAAATAATAATGCCACTGAGCAATGCTGCCCAAGCGATCAGGTAGTATTTGGCTTGCTCTCCATTGTTTGAATAGCAAATAATTGCTGATATCAATAAAATTACTGCATTTATCAAAATATAAAAAGATGCCAGTTTAACTGCAAAAGAATAGGGGATAATAAATGATAAAAAGGCGATCAATAGATTTCCAATCATAACACAATCTAAAACAATCCCTCTAAAAGGGGAATATTCATCAGTTTTTAAAAAATGTTTTGAAAAACGTGTCATCCAAAAGCCAGCAAAGCAAATAAAAAATGGAATACTCCCATGCCCCCACCATGAAAAAGAGACTGGCATTTGAAGAAATCCATTGACCTTGAATGAAGAAAATAAAAACAGAAAGCATAGGATATAACAAACATAGTAGAGATAACTTCTATCATTGACAACTAGATAGATAAATGCATTATAAACAGCCATGACAAACATAATTCCAAAAAAAATGCCCCATAGGAAATTTTCTCGCGCTATATTCAGGGAAAAAGTGCCGGGTGACCAGAGAGTCAAAGGCACCTGAATTGTACTGGTACTTCTTATTTTTATAAAAATTTCATAATCTTGAAATGGCGTAGTGTATATCTTAAACATGGGATGTTTATATTGAACATCCGCCGGAATTTTCCACATTTTTCGACCCGATTTTTTGACAATGTAATCTTGATCACCAACCGGATAATATAATAAAACTTCATCCAAAAGTGGATACCCAATTTCTAGATACCATTCTTTTAATACAAAAACAGTTCTGGGTTGATATCGTAATCGAAACCTAAACCAGAACGTATCATTATTAAATCCAAGATTTGCAATATGCTGATTTAATGGCTTAAACGTTTCTGAAATGGGTGGCATACGTACATCATTAATGGTCAATTGATGACTCTTATCTTGAAGATAAGACAGGTGATCAGTGATTTTAAGCTGTTTTGTATGTTCATTGATTAAATATACGTGTGGATGGAAAAGATTATTCTCAAACTTTGCATTTTTTTCTAACTGTAAAGTTTCTGTATTGGCCTTTATTGGCAAAAATATTATGTTGAAGGCAATAATTATGATAATTTTCCAGTGCATTTGGAGCTCTCCTGTTGTATTTGTGACTTATTAAAGTAATCGATCATAAATTTTCGGGTATATCGTAGTCAATTATAACATACTTTGGGGCGCAGATTTCTTCGCCCTGAGAGGGCGCCAACATACCAGCCCGGGGCAATGCCCGGGGTCAAAGATTGATCAGAATCTTAGCCCTGAAGGGGCGACACATAAAACAAAGATGTTACGCCCTTTCAAGGCTAAGGAATGCTCGAAAAATAATTTCCCCTTTTATCTTTAACATAGGCCTTGATCATCGTTTCGGCCAAATGGGAACGTTGCAGTGATCACAATGTAGGGGCGAACCTT
>Ga0272440_1001298_pt1 | contig 20731 bp, 9 predicted proteins | sample SSMMMBAug17_FD_192440 | JGI IMG/M metagenome (GOLD analysis project Ga0272440, IMG submission 192440) | Marine sediment archaeal communities from Little Sippewissett salt marsh, Falmouth, MA, United States - SSM-MMB-Aug17 | ecosystem: Environmental > Aquatic > Marine > Wetlands > Sediment ...
TATCAAACCTATGTTCGAAAATGAATTAGAAACGTTTGCCTCGGACATAGGTTCGCAAACGATTGTTGTTCGGAGGGCGAACATAAGGTTCGCCCCTACATTGGTTTCGGAAATTGGTTGGATCTCAATTACTACGATCTAACCGAAAATTTATGATCGCTTACTTAATAGCCTGGGGTTTCAACCCCAGGCGGGCGAACAACTTCAGTAGGACGAACTTTTTCAAACACCAGAAAATTTTTTTTCTTGCTTATGAATTCCACAAAATGATATATTCCTGAGATTAAGAATAATCATTCTAGGGAGAAATAATGCACCAAAAGCAAGTCACCAATCAAAAAAGAGGCCGCCTGTTAATTGTAGATGATGAAATCAACGTTGTAAAAACGCTCAAACGCACCTTTCGCAAAGATTATGAAGTGTTTACAGCAGCCAGTGCAGATAAGGCCATTGAAGTGCTTGCCAAAAATCCAGTTCACGTAATTATATCCGATCAACGCATGCCTGGTTTAACAGGGACCGAGTTTTTTAATCATATCAGAAGTGATTATCCAGATGTTGTCCGCATGATACTGACAGGTTATGCGGATATTGAGGCGGTGATAGAATCTATCAATCATGGAAATGTTTTTCGCTATATTTCCAAGCCCTGGGACCCAGATGAAATGGTTTCAATTGTTCGTCAGGCGTTTGAATATCATTCTCTTTTGGAAAAAAATCGGAAGCTGGTAAAGGATCTGAAAGCTGCCAATGAACACCTTGAATCAAAAGTCAATCAAAGAACCGAACAACTTTCACAAATGGTTACAGAACTTCGACGCGCAAATGCATCTGCAGAAAAAGCCAATCAGGCCAAAAGCGAATTTTTGGCCAACATGAGTCATGAAATCCGCACTCCAATGAATGGTATCATTGGTATGGCAGAATTGCTCGAAGGCACTCAATTAACCGATGAACAGGCGGACTATATTCAAACAATTCGTCTATCTGGTCTTTCTTTGCTTCAAATTATTAATGACATCCTTGACTTTTCCAAGATTGAAGCTGGCCGCATGGATCTGGAAACCATTGATTTTAATATCAGTGAAACCATTGCCAATGTCTGTGATACCATCGCGGTAAAAGCTTATGAAAAATCATTGGAATTGATCCACTACATTCCAAAGGATATTCCCAACGAACTGAATGGCGATCCTGCGCGTTTGCGACAAATAATAGTCAATCTGGTTGGCAATGCGATTAAGTTTACTGAAACCGGTCATATCTATATTGACGTTCAGGTGATTGAAGAATGGGATACTCAAATACAGCTCAAAATTATGGTCACAGATACTGGCATTGGTATTTCAGATGATCAATGCAAAAGATTATTTCAATCCTTTTCTCAGGCAGATATATCCACAAACCGCAGATATGGCGGCACTGGTCTGGGTCTTGCTATCAGTAAGCGCATTTGTGAAATGATGGATGGCGAAATTGGTGTCAACAGTGAAAAAGGGAAGGGATCTGAATTCTGGTTTACAGCACGTCTGGGCAAAAAAACCGATCTGGATGACTCTATTCCTTCCGACTTATCACTCCCTGAAACAATCAACCCACGTGTTTTGGTTTTAGAAGATAATGAATGTGTTCAAAACGTCTTGTCACGTTATTTAGATGAATGGGGTTGTCGATGCACGGTCGTATCTAATGCTGAAACTGCACTAAACGTTCTCATATCAGCGGTTTCATCGAATGATCCTTTTTCCATTGCATTGATCAAGCAGTCCATGCCCAATCAGGATGGGTTTGAATTGGCCCAAAAAATTAAATCAGAACCACATATTTCAACAACACATCTCATTCTGTTGACAACGATCAATCATTATGTTGATTCAGAAAATATTTGCAACATGGGATTTTCTGCTCAGATAAAAAAACCCCTTCGACGACATCAATTATATGAAACGATTTATCGATTATTGAATCCAAATGAAGATATTTCTATCCCCCAATCATCTCAAAAACAAAAAACAATTGAACAAAAAACAGAACGAAACAAGTATCGTTTGTTGATTGTGGAAGATGTACGCGTCAATCAAACTGTGGCCATCAAAATTTTGACAACCATCGGCTATCGAGCTGAAGCTGTTGACAATGGCAAGGCCGCCATTGAAACGATCAGTCAAAAAGCATACGATTTGGTATTAATGGATATTCATATGCCAGTTATGGATGGCATTGAAGCCACAAGGCGCATTCGTGATGGAGAAGCAGGTGAAGAAAACAAAGATATCCTTATTCTGGCAATGACTGCCAGTACAATAAATGATGAACAAAAGCACTATATATCCTCTGGTATGAATGATTGTATTTCAAAGCCCATTACGATGAATGCTGTCAGTCGCATTCTTGATGCCTACTTGTTGAGCAAAAAAGCCAGACCAAAAGATACAAAAGTGTCCCAGGATAACTTGAATATTCCAATTATGGACAGGGACGAGTTTCTGAGTAATTTTGAAAGGGACACAGATTTCTGCAATGAAATTATTCAAATGAGTTTTGAGTCTATCAATGAAGCTGTTAATAGTATCAAAATCGCATTGGAGAATCAGGATATTAAAGCAATCCGGTTTGATGCCCATAAAATCAAGAGTCAACTGGCAAACATATGTGCCTGGCGTGCACATAATATGATTATGGAAATTGAAACCAACGCGCGAAATGATATTTTTTCACCACTGCCATCTCTGATCCAAAACTTTTTTAAAGAAATTGATGCGTTGAAAAAAGAATGTGTTTTCTTATAAAGTCATAGAATTAAGAGAGGTTTATATGTATCGTATACTATTGATTATTTGGTTAGCACTTATCATATTGACTCCCAGTTTATGGGCTATGAACGATGATAACACTGGATTTCAAATGGATACCAGTATGTCTGAAACCCTTGCCCCCTCCCAAAATGACTCCACTCTTCGATTTTTACAAACACTAACCAACCAACAAGAAGAAATACAAAACCTCAATCTGACCATCCAGCAGAATAAGCGCAACGCAAAAATTGAAAGCGAGAATCTTGATCACCGCATTTCATTTATCACATTCCTGCTCTGGGGGGTTCTGGCAATCAATGGAATTTTATTATTTATTTTGATTATTATGGGCTTTCGCCTCAGTTCCCTTTCACGTAAAATAAATGCCTTTCAAGTCGAAATGGATGCCATTCAAACAGAAATAAAAACACTCCCTTTTGCAGATCCTACTGATAAACCCTCGCCAAAGGTCAAGGGAAAAAAACAAATATTACCTGCTGAAACACTGGATTTATCTCAGGCTGAAGAACAAGAACTGGAAGGCTTTTTGGCTTCGGGACATGATACTGGTATTTCTGAAGATGAAGGAAAAAACTTTTTTCAGCATTTTCAAAGTGAAATTGACCGCGAGCGCACACAGTTGAAACAAACATCCAAATCAGAAACAGAATCAGAACAAAGCCTCTCAGAACAAACATCCCAAATATCCTCAAAGTCAGAGAATGAATTGCTTGATGAATTGATTGAAGCGCATTTTTCTGATGAGGATATTGTGAATTTGAGCTCAAAAAAGTAGGTTTTACACTCATAAAATTTTTTAAATTTGTTCTTGACATTATTTGGAAAACTGATTACTTTTATTTTAAAACGAATGTTCAATATAATTATAAAAACAGGAGAAAGAGGCATGAAAAAAAATATATATGATATTATCATTGTTGGATCCGGCCCCGGCGGTGCAACAGTCGCGCGAGAACTGGCAAAAAAGAAGCAAAAGGTATTGCTGCTCGAAAGAGGCAATAGCGATGCAATCAATGGTAAGATATTTCAGGCCTTCAAGAATACAGGCCTACCATTTAAAAACGTTCTGTTTACCCATAACATGTTGGCAATGGTCCGAAGCACTACTGTTGGTGGGAGTACCATTTATTATTATGCAACAGCCTTTGATCCGCCATTTGATATGCTCAAGGAATATGGTGTGGATATTTCATTGGAAATCAATGAAGCAAAAAAAGAGCTTCCAATAGCACCTTTAAAAAAGGAACTTCAAGGCCCCATGACTCGGCGTATCATGGATACAGCCCGAGATATGGGATATGAATGGAACCCCCTGAATAAACTCGTTTATCAAGACAAATGTCGTCCCAATTGCGATTTATGCAATATCGGATGTCCCTATGGCGCAAAATGGACAGCCAGAGAATTTGTGGATGAAGCCGAACAGAATGGCGCAACAATTGTTACCAATGCCAATGTCAAAAAAATTATTTTTGATGGTACCACTGCTGTGGGTGTTTCATACAGACGCCATATGATCCCTGAAAAAGCATATGGCAAAAAAATTGTTATCTCTGCTGGTGGCATCGGCACACCGGTTATTTTGGGTAATTCTGGGTTTCAATCTGTTGGGAAAGACTATTTTTTTGACCCATTGATTGTTGCCTTTGGTGAAGTCAAAGATATTAAGGGCGGCAAGGAATTTCCCATGGCAGCAGGTTGTCATTTTAGTGATGATCATTATATGATGACTGATATGACCATTCCACTTCCTCTGTACCTGGGCTTTACTGCTGAAGTATTTCGCTTTGATCGGCTGGCATCTCATAGCAGAACTCTGACAATTATGGTCAAGGAAAAAGACCGACTGGGCGGTTATCTGACATCACGCGGTGGGGTTCGTAAAAAACTGGATCCAGCAGATAAACGCAGTCTTTTGCATGGTTATGACCGCGCCAAAGAAATTCTAAAAAAAGCGGGCGCAAAAAATATATACAAAGGCTGGTACACTGCCGCTCATCCAGGAGGCACTGCCAAAATCAACGATATTGTTGACACAGACTTAAAAACAGAATATGACAATCTTTACGTATGTGACTGTTCGGTCATCCCCGAATCATTTGGACTACCACCCACCTTGACTTTGATCGGACTGGGTAAACGACTGGCCAAACATTTATCTTAAGTAAGTTGATTATAACGTTCGACAATTGTCGATAATATGAGGAGATAATGCCAAAAATAATTGATCATGAAAAGTATCGAGAAGATATGATTGTTAAGTGTTTTGAATTGTTTAGCATGAAAGGTTTTATCAATGTGACCATGCGAGAAATTGCGACAGAGTTAAATCTTTCCACTGGTGCATTGTATCACTACTTTCCTACAAAACAATCTATATTTGAACAAATGATGAACTATATCGTTAAAAAGGATATGGATCGCTTACGCGAAGCCACAAACATGGATGAGTCACCTGAAGACCGGATGTTAAAAGCAGGTCGGATGATAGATGAAAACAAGGAGTATTATAAGAACATGATGCTGCTTGTCCTGGATTATTATCGCAATCAACCCCAAGCAGAAACCAAAGATATGCTTGAGCGATTCGCCAAAAGCTATATTGAAACCATTTCAGATCAAATTGATCTGCCGATTCAAATGAGCCATAGTATTTTTTTCTGGCTCATTGGTTTGATATACACTGATTTACTTTCCCCTTCCCTGGTTTCTATAGAAAAACAGTTTGAAATGATTACTGAAATGATGCGAATTGTCCGCGAAAAAATGGCTTTTTGAAAAAGCCATTGTGATTAAAACCACGAAAGGAATATCAGATGATTGAAAATCTCATGCAATCCATCCGAAAATGGACTGGTTTATCAAGTGAAGACATTATAGATAATGAACAACCAGACACTGTGTTTTATACACTTGCAGATACCATTGCATTTAAAAAATTTGTTCAAACCGCCATGCCAAAAGTGTTCAATCTGGTGCCCCGAACATTGAACGCTTTTGGTCAGTCTCTTTGCAAAGAAAGTCCAATCAGTCAGATTTCAACCCTTGAGAACATGATCAGCAAGCTAGATTTCACGATATGGGCAGAAACCATCAAAACCTGGGTGTTAATTCTACAAAACATTCAAACAGAAAATAAGCAATTTTTGACAGACTCTCTCAAACCAAAATTTGACGCACTGGTGGAAAACATTGATTTTGCAGATCTAAAAGAGGCGCTTTCTCAAGTATCATCGGATATTGATGCCCTGTCTGAAAATATCAATTTATTGATGTGGCAATATCCGGCTAAATTGGTGCTGCTATTTAGTATCATTCCACTTGCCGGCAATACTGCCTGCATGATTGCAAGGAATACGTTTAAACATTTCAATGATGTTCCCCCTGATATCTTGGCAGATATTTTGATATCATTAATAAAAGAAATTGATATGGATCTTGTGTCACAGTTGATGGATGAATCCGCTGAACTGGCCCGAAAACTTCACACCGGTGCTGCGTTAATTGGCGAACCCGGTGCTGACGCTCTCACCCAACAAATGAAATCAATATTTGCAAAGCTGTCTGAAAATATCAATTCAAAAAATGTATTCAGGGCAAGGCAAGCCATTGATCACATAAAAAATGGTATTTGGGAAGCATGGTTTGCGCGATTGTCAGGCAATTATGATATCCTTTCTCAATCAATATCTTTGTGGTTTGACAAGACAAACCAAACCATTCGTCAGACCAGTCAGCTAACTGCCATACTGGATGATTTACCTGATAATCATTTCAAACAGACCATTGGCTCTCAGTGTCAAGAACTGGAAATGACTGAAATTGCTGAAATACTGAATCAACTGGTTCAACTGGCACTTCGGCTGGAGCAATTGTCGCCTGAGGCGTTGAATGCAATTTTATTTCAATGGATAGATGCATTGGATACTGATGCCATTGGAGAAATAAGTGACAAACTGGCAAGCCCTTTGATGCAAGCTTTGGCGCCCATTATTCAGGGAATAGCACCTTCGTTAATTCATGCGTTTTGCGATGCAATGGCAGGTGATGAGCAATTTGCCATTGCTTTGCGTCAATTGAAAAAGGAGTTTCCCTTATGAATATAATCAAGCAGGCTGCTTTCAATCTGAACAATCACTGTATCAACTCATGGAAACAAAGCAATAAACCCATATTTGGATACACATGCAGTCAGGTCCCGAGTGAACTCTTTTACGCGGGTGGCATCCTACCCATTCGACTGCGTGGTGTCGGTATTCAGGGCTTGGATATTGCCGATGCATATTATGGCCCATTTATTTGTTCTTTCCCAAAAGCCATTCTTCAAGCAATGGCAGAAAAGAAACTCACCCATCTTCATGGTGCAATTATTGCCGATGGCTGTGACTCAATGCGTCGTATGGATGAATGCTGGCGTCATGCGTCCACTGATTATCCCCATATGGATTTGCCCTTTTTCCATTATATGAATATTCCTAGAAAAATTTCAGACCATGCCAGAGAATGGTTTATTCATGAATTAAATACACTCAAAAGATCCCTGGAAAACCATTTCAATACTCAAATTTCTATGGAACATATTCAAGAAGCCATCAGGGTTTACAATGCCAGCCGGCGGTTAATTGAAAAAATTGAATCCCTGAGACAACCTGATCCGCCTCGAATTTCTGGAGCCGATGCTTTCACTGTCAGTCTTGCAGCAGAATCCATGGCACCGGAAACATTTCAAGAACAGGTATCCAGATTTCTTGATAATCTACCAAATGAAAATATTCGATCTGATGGCCCCAGAATTATGATTTCCGGGTCTGCTTATGATGATATCCACCTGATTCAAACAATTGAAAATGCAGGGGCCACTGTTGTTGGAGAAAATGTTTGTTTTGGCCCCTCTCACCGAATGAGTCAAATTGATGAACAATTGCCGCCTATGGCGGCCCTTGCGGATCATTATTTGCTCAAATGCCCCTGCCCACGTATGTTTGGCCGATTTGACTATCGTTTGACATTGATTAAGGAAAAGATTCAACATGTTCGGGCCAGTGGCGTTATTTTTCAAAATATTCGCTTTTGTGACCTTCATGCATCAGAAAATGGCCTTATGGAGCGTGAACTGGAAAAAGAGGGAATCCCCTGTATTCGCCTGGAACGTGAATATGGTTCTCAAACAGATACCGGTCGTTTGCAGATGCGTGTTGATGCTTTTTTAGAACGAATTGCTTAACCTTCGGAGAACAATCATATGCGACCTGAGATACGACAATATCCCTTTGACTGGATGTTACAACGAAGCATGCACATTGCTTCTAATTCATTCAGAGGGTCAAAAAAAGAATATAATAGTTTGCTCAAATACATGCCTTACTTTGGCGGGCTAATGAATTTATTGGGGCAAAATGATGAAACCGGCGTATTGTTTATTGATATGTTAAAAGATGTTGTGGATGATTTACTCTATGCACATGATCGTGGCAAACAACGCTGCATGACAACCTTTTGTTTTTCACCCATTGTTTTACTGGCAATGGATATTGTTCCGGTTGTCATGGAACCCCTGACAGTTTTACCATCAATTTTGTGGAAACGCGGCACATATGATTTTATGAATTTTTGCTTTGAAGCCGGTTTATCCGAGACATCATGCTCATCACAACGCGGCGCACTTGGGGCATACCTGGCAGATCTCTGTCAACCTATTGATTTTATTGTGTTTGATAGTGGTGGTGTTTGTGATACCAATGCCAATGTGTTTTCATTTTCAGCATCCTATATGAACAAGCCTATGTTTCAATTGGATTATCCAGCATCATTTTTAGATGAAAAAACCAGAGAATATCAGCGAAAAGATTTTCGGGATTTAATCGCATTTTTAGAAAAGCAAACCGGAAAAAAATTAGACATCCATCGTCTGCGCAAGGGGCTTGAAGAAACCCACAAGCAAGATTTAATTCTTTCTCAAATAGATGAACTCCAGATGCTAAAACCCAATCCCCTGCCCCCCATATTTAATTTATTCATGTACGCCGGTCGATTTCTAGCAACCAGCAATTTTACATTTACGCGGCTTTTGGAATCCATACTAAAAACTGTTCAGCGCAATGCAGAGCAGAGCAAAAGTGGCCTTGCGTCTGGTGAAGAAAAATGTCGCGCATTATTTTGTTATATAGACCATTATTCATCTGATGCCCGCATGTGGAACTTTCTTGATAAGAATGGCGTCTGTCATCTGGGAAGTATTTTAAGTCGGTTTTTTCCTGAACATGCAGTTTACCTGGAAAATAACAACATCAACAGTGGATATAAAATTCAACTGGATACATTGGATGACATGATTGACAGTTTAACTGAGATCAATGCCCGATCTCCTATGGTAAAAAGCATTCGTGGCCCTTATGATGCCCCATTTATGTGGCTGGAAGATACGCTGGCTTTTGCTGAAATGTATCAGGCAGATTGTATTATTTACAGCGGCACTCCGGGATGTCGCAATACCTGGGGAATGGTAAAACCCTTTGTTCGAGATACTGAAAAGCATGGCTTTCCTACGCATATTTTATATTCAGATGCCTTTGATGAACGTGTGGAGTCTTTTGAAACCACCTCTTTGCGATTGGCCGAGTTTTTTCGGGTGCGGAATTTGGTTTGACCATAGGTTCGATACTGGTTTTTGTTCGAGGGCGAACACAAGGTTCGCCCCTACATTCGATCTCGACCATAGGTTTGATTCCGGTTTTTGCTTCCCCCATCCATTGGAAACGCCCATTCTTAACCCCTAAAATAGCTTCTTCATAAACACCTTCTTCAATCAACTCCCTTTATGTTTATCCTCAAATCCAATGGCGTATTTTTTGCAATTACATTCTGTGATTTAACTCAATCAAATTGAAAGTAAAAAAATAGATCGTAATGCAATTCTGATGGAATTTTTTCTTGATTTTTTATTCAACATATTATAGAGACTTGTAAATCATTATTTTGACAAAAAAAATGAATAATATTTAGTTATTAGCGAACTGCGTGATACGTTCTCAAATATAACTTTAATTTTACTGAACGTACAAACAATAATATTCTGTCCACATGGCTTTAGTTTAATGTCTGGCATTCATAACGATTGTCAGTACAAAAAGGATAGAGAGTTGATTTTTTCCTTCCAAGTCTGTGTTGATAACGTACTCTAACGATCTTCATCCTCTTTCTTTTGATTGAGGCAAATCTCGGATATGTCTTTGGCTTCAGCTAAAAAATAAAAACACGTCCAGTGTATAATAACGTGATCGCCTTTTACAGGAAACGATATGATCAGACGATTGTTTATAACCATTCCCATATATACAATGGTCGCTATTGTCCTAATTTCACAGGCAATTTTTGCTAGACAGCTTGTGTGGCAATGGCAAAATCCCACATATCAGGGGAACCATCTGTATGCATTGTGGTGCATATCGGGCAACCACTTTATTGCCGCCGGTGCATTGGGAACCTTTATCGAGTTTGATGGCAATCAGTGGCAAGAGCATCATATCGAAACCATCCAGAATTTAAGAGATATTTGGGGCAAAGGAAATGATCGGGTCGCTGTTGGTGATATGGGGCAGATTTTTCATTTTAATGGCAATCAATGGCAGACGTTTAATATTTCTAAACAACCTCTTAATGCATTATGGGCAAACAGTTCAACTGATATGTATGCCTTTGGCAATGCAGGAACCATTTTTCACTTTTCAAACAATGCCTGGAAATCTATTCATTCCCCCACAGCTGCCAATTTAAAAGATGCCATTGGCTTTTCAAAGGATATATTTGTCGTGGGAACCGCAGGAACCCTGATTCATTATGATACTAAAGAATGGCATGTCATTGACACACCGCAATCTGCTGATTTTACTGGAATTTGGGGGACAAACTCAAACAATATTTATGTGTGTGGGACATATTTTAACGATAACTGGCAACACAAGTCCTGTGTTTATTTTTTTGATGGGATCAACTGGACTGAATTGGGCGAATTTGAAACCAATGTGCTGATTAACCATATCTGGGGGGATACACATAATCGCATTTATGCCATCAGTGATAAGGGCCGGGTGTTTTTGTTTGAGGATTCAATATGGAAACAGGTATTTGAAAGTAATCATGGTTTACACCGGCTGCATCATACCAGTGAAGGATTTATTGCAGTTGGTGAAAATGGCCAGTTCATTCGTGAAAATGACAGCATCTGGTCTGACACTTATAATAACCCGGATCACTCTATAAATGCTATCTGGAGCGATTCTGCTCACACATTTGCTGTGTGTCAGGGTGGCATTATTTTATCCAGACAAAACAATGCATGGGATTATCACAGTCAACCTTCTTTAAATAATTTAAACGATATATCTGGTAATGATCAACATATTTTTGTAGTCGGCAAATCGGGTTTTGTGGCAGTCTATAATGGTCAGGCATTTGAGAAAATACAAACCCCCACATATTCAGATATTTCAGCAATTACTGTTATGTCAGATCAGGCCATTGCTGTAGGGGAGCAGGGCCTGGTGATGCATTATACCCATCAAAAATGGGAAATCAAGGAATCCACTACCAGCCAGGATTTGTTTGATATCTGGTCCTGGGCGCATGATTGTGTATTTGCAGTGGGTAAGCATGGCACGATTATTTTCTTTGATGGCATTACCTGGAAAACAATGAATTCCCCCACATCAGAAAGACTGTACGCTGTATGGGGCATTGATCCAAATCATGTATTTGCCACCGGAAAGTATGGCACAATGCTCCATTTTGATGGTCAGCAATGGCAGTTGGTTGACAATTTTCCAACATCAGATCATTTTAACGCCATGTGGGGAAATCACACACACATTTATGCAGTGGGCAACAATGGCACCATTTGCCGCTACGATGGCGCTGACTGGCAGTTGACCAGTTCTCCCTGTACCGCTGACCTTCAATCTGTTTGGGGACATTCTGAAACAGATATTTATATTGCCGGGGACAATGGTGTTATCTTGCATTATCCCTATCAAGTTCAAAAAACACTGTCATTGCTTCTGCCCACAGAAGTATCTGAGGATCAGGGCAGCCAGAACGTTGTCATCCAGGTAACGCCTGCACCTGATACCCCCCTTCAAGTTCAAATTCAAAGCAGTCTTCCCCAACATGTGCGTGTCTCTGAGTCTATAACCATACCATCAGGATATACGAAAGTGTTATTCCAATTGACTGTAATTGACAACCAGATCCACGATGGTGAAAAACACGTGAATATTGAAGCCAAAGCAGATAATTTCACCCCTGCGGTTGCCTCTTTAACAGTTGCTGATAATGAATCTGATCGCGGTATCTGGGTTGTTAATCATGAGCCTCGCGGTCTGATTACAAATCCTGTGGATTATGTGAAAATTCAGTTCAATCGTGAGGTTGATACTCACTCTTTTGATATTGACGATATTATTATCTCAGGGCCTTTTGGGCCAATAACTGTTAAATCTGATATGATCTGGATTGCAAATGATATCGTGCAAGTGACCATTGCATCTCAGGAAGCAACTGGTTGCTATACCATCTTAGTTGGGCCTGACATTTCAGGTCATGATAACAGGGGGATGGACCAGGATGGTGATGATCAATTCTTTGAGCCCATTGATGATGTTTATACTGGACGATTTGAGTTAAAAGATCAATCCGGTCCATATGTCATTGCCCGGTCCCCAGGTGAAAGGGTCAAAGGGCCCATTGTGTATCTGACTGTAGAATTCAATGAGGCCATAGCGGAAACATCCATTGGGAATGATGATTTTGTTATCTCAGCCGAAAATGGCACAATCGCTGCCATTGATCGCATTGTTCGCCAGACAGAAAACCGATATGAAATATACCCAACCCGGCAGATCGTTTCTGGAAAGTATCAATTGTTCGTCGGACCCAATATTACCGATATTGCAGGTAATTTGATGAATCAGGATCGGGACAATCTCAAAGGTGAATCTTTTGATGACCGCTTTGCCTGTCGATTTGCCATAGATCATCAGGGGCCGCGGATTTTATTTCATTCTTTGTTTGGCAGACAAAACCAGGCCATTTCATCATTTGATCTGACCTTTAACGAACCTGTACTGGAAAGTACGTTTACAATGGATACCATTGCGTTCACCGGGCCGGATGGTGCAATTCCCATTCAACAAATTGATAAGATTTCAATTGATGTCTACCGCATCTTTATTCCACCACAGCATTACGATGGTTTTTTCAAGATTACACTTCAGCCTGTTATTGAAGATATTGCCGGTAATTTTTTGGATCAAAACCAGAATGGTATTGGTGGCGAAGATGATGATCTATTTGAACTGACAATTCTTCAAGAATTGCCAGATCTAGTGGTTTCAGAAATTGAATGTCCCCCTGAAGCTTTGCCTGGCGCGAATATTGAGATTAAATGGTCTGTTCAAAACACAGGCACCGGAAATACAACCCATGAATGGCAGGATCACATTTATTTGTCTGATGACAATATGGTGGGAGATGACCAGTTTGTGTCATCAGTAGATAATCAGGTTGTATTGGCCAGTAAAGAACATTATTTTCGATCCATATCCATTCCAGTGCCCGACAAAAATGAAACCCATCACTGGATAATTATCAAAACAAATGCCAACAACACCCAAGATGAAAACAATTTTACCAATAATCAATCAATCATTACCTATCCTTTTTGGAATACCCGGCGCGCCTATCCTGATCTTTATGTGGGAGACATTTTTACACCCAATACCATTTACGTTGGAGAATTAAGCACTCTCGCCTGGCAGGTGATTAACCAGGGCAATGGTCCAACCAGTGCTATTCTATGGATGGATCGCGTGTTTCTATCACAAGATACAGTTTTGGATAATCAGGATATTGAGATCGCAACTATCCGGAACCCAGACTTTTTGGCATCTGGTGAAACCTACCATCAGGAACTGGAAATGGTCTTATCATCAGATATTCCTGAAAATGATTATTATGTATTTGTCGCTGCAGATACCAAAGATCAGGTGGAAGAGTTTGATCAGGAATCCAATAATATTAAAATGGCGGCATCACCTGTATCAGTTCATGTTCCCACACCTGGCGTGCTGATGGTAACATCGTTCATTGCCCCAAATCAAGCCGCACCCGGTGATAGCATCCAACTGACATGGACAGTCAAAAATATTGGGCAGACCACCATTGCTTCCACCAATCATATGATTTTGTTATCTAAAAACATACAGCTCGAACCAGATCTGGATGTCATTCTTTTATGGACCAGCGCAGAAAACTATCGCCCGGGACAATCCTATACCCTGAATCATACAGTCAATATGCCATCATTGATTGACATGGGCGCCTATTATTTAATTCCAGCAACCAACCAATCCATGACACTGGAAAAACCTTTTGTATCACCAATTACAGTAACAACTTCGGTTTTTCCTGACCTTGTTGTGACAGAAAGCATGGATTTTCCAGAAAGACTCAAAACAGATCAATTGCTGACCATCTCATGGCAGGTCGGCAATACTGGCGCTGGCAACACACTGATTTCTAACTGGCTGGATTATTTGTATTTATCCAAAGATCGAAAGGCAGATGACAGTGATATTTATCTGGGAAAAAGCCGCCACGATGAAATTCTCTTTGCCAATAATGGTCATACCCGGGTAACAAAAACATTTAAACTGCCCGAGCAACTCAATGGTATCTATTATGTTGGCATTCAAACAGATGCACTTCAAACAGTGAATGAAAGTGATGAAACCAACAATTACACATTCAGCCAGTCCTCCATTCACATTCAACGCCTGCAAACTGATCTGATTGTTTTATCTGTTCATGCCCCTTATTCAGCAATTACCGGTCAGGAAGCATCCATTGAATGGCTTGTTCAAAATAATGGCGTGGATACCACTGCCAGCTCATTTTGGGTCGATCAGGTGTATGTGTCAACAGATCAAACCCTTGATGATAAGGATATCTTAATGGGTGAAATCACACACACCATGACTCTTGACCCCGGACAAACTGTTAAGAAATCTCTCACAGAAACCATTCCATCGCTCATGGATGGCCATTACTATGTGATTGTTCAGGTGGATGCCCAAAATGCCATTTTTGAATCTGATGGGGAACAAAACAATACATATGTTAGTTCTGAACCTACTCATGTGCATCATTTATTTCCCGATATTCAAATTCTGGGAATAAAAGCAGACAATTCAGAGGTATATGCCAATGAATCCATTGCCCTTTCATATACACTTGTCAACAATGGTCAAACAGGTACGTATGGCACCTGGCTGGACCGATTTTATTTATCTGAAGACAATCTGCTGGATCTGGAAAACGATATGATCATTGGTGAAATCACTCATGAAACCCAGATACCCCAAGGGACAAAAATATGCATTCACAGCGACAGGCTTACCATGCCTGCCAGGCTATCTGGCGCCTATACTATTTTTGTTCAAGTAGATGCACTGAACCAACTGTATGAATATGGGGGTGAAAATAATAATCATGGGCCTTGTGCTGTAAATATTCAGGATTCACCTTCAGACTTGCAGATTATTTCTGTGAATGCGCCTGATAGTGCTTATGCAGGCACTGCGATTCATGTTTCATGGGAAGTACAAAATAAGGGCCGCCAGGACACACAAGAAGCGTTTTGGTATGATCGGGTTTACCTGTCCAGTGATAACAATTTATCGCCTGAATATGATATCCAGGTGGGCAATATCATTCATAAACAACCATTAAAAGCCGGTGAAACCTATACCTGCTCCCATTATTTCGTTATTCGTCAAGATCTGGGAGGGCCATATCACATTTTTGTTCAGACTGATGCCGAGAATCAGGTGTATGAAAACTTGCAGGAAAACAATAATATTACACAAAGCCAGACAGATATACTTCTGACAGGCCTTTACGTGGATCTGTATCCATCGGACCTACAATTCAAAAGCCAACAACCCTTTGCCGGGCAGCCTCTTGATGTATCCTGGCAGGTTGAAAACAAAGGATATGATCCAACCCATGTCAGCTCATGGGAAGATATTATTTATCTGTCAACTGATGGCATCCCAGATATTAATGACACCATTCTTGGTGTATATCAGCATAATGGCGTGTTAAACGCTGGTGAATTCTATATTAAGACCAAAACAATTACCATTCCCAAAGACATTGACGGCAAATACTACTTGATTGTTAAAACCGATGCCAATGCTTTTAATGATGTTTTTGAAGATCAAGGGGAAGACAACAATAGTATTTGTAAAGAAATTCATGTGGAAACATCGCCAACGCCTAATCTAACAGTGACAGAATTGATTGTACCCAATCAGGCCTGGTCCGGCCAATACTTGCGAGTGGAATGGAGTGTTGAGAATAATGGTGCCATTGATATTCAAACTGAAACCGGTTTTTGGTACGATAGTGTCTATTTATCCAGGGATCCTTTTTTGGATGTGGTGCATGATATCCCCATTGGGAATGTCATGTACAAAGGAGTTTTACCAAAGATTTCAGGTATTTATAAACAATTTTTGGATACCATGCTGCCCCCAGGCATTTCAGGACCTTATTATGTGATTGTTCAAACAGACAGTTCCATCCCACAACATGTTTATGAAACCAACCGCATGGATAATGTCCGCATTGCCGACAATATCATTGATATCCAGTTGACTCCGCCATCAGATCTAATTGTAACATCCATTTCCATACCAGAAACCGGTAAACCTGGAGAGCTTTTAACCTGGCAATTTGATATTAAAAATAATGGCGATCGACCGGCTGTTGGTTCATGGTATGATACCTTGTATCTGTCAGCAGACAAAGTATGGGATACACAGGATTATCGTATTGCAAGGTTTTACCAGGATGGTGACATTCCTGACAAAAAAGAATATACTGCTGTCGTTCCAGCGATTGTTCCCACAGCAATCCCTGGTGCATATTACGTTATTGTGAGAACTGATATTCTGGATGACATTCGAGAAACCAATGAATCCAACAATATGCGGGTATCATCACAAACCATTCAAATTGAAAATACTATCATTGAGAGAAATGAGATAATTAAAGATACCATTTCTAGTGGTGATTTTAAATATTTTCAACTAAATACAAAACAATCAGAAGATATTGAAGTCTTTTTGAATGGACCGGCAGCCTTATGCAGTCAATTTTTTGTTGGTGAAGGTTTTATACCTGGAAGAAGTCAATATGATCATCGCAGCACGCTGATAGAGGATCAGCGATTGATGTTAAATTTGAGTGAGCTTTCATCAGATAATTATTTTTTGTCGCTTTATGGGCATCGCTGCGAAAAAGATACCCCCTTTGAAATATCAGTAAATTACCTGGTCAGTTTGCGCATTCATGAGCTCAGTGTCAGCAAGGCGACCAATATTGGTATGACAACCTTGCAAATCAAAGGGGCCCATTTTGATGATAATATTCATGTGCGGTTGATGCTAAATGATATTGAGCTTGACCGGGTACAGTCGGTTAATATATTGAACTCAGGACAGATTTCCTTAACACTGGATTTACATGATTTGCAAAAAGGTAAATATCATATTGTTTTGGAAAATCCTGATCAAGAAACTGCACAAACGACCTTTGAAGTTGTTAGTGATAAACGCGGTGAGCTCTTTGCGCGTTTATTGATCCCCGGTTATGTGACCCAAAACAAAGTGTTTCGATTTACCTTAGAATATGGCAATATTGGGCATTCAGATATTTTAGCGCCCTTACTCCTGATATCTGCTGGCGATGGTGGACTGCTTCGCAAGGACAGTTCAGATGACTTCTCGGATGAGCCCATTCAAATATTGGGGCTTTCAGATAGATATCCAGTGGATGTATTACCGCCAGATTCATTTTTTACTGTCAAATTTGAATTCATGTTGACTACTGATGAGTATGTGCCCTTTTACATTCAGGTGATGGATCAACCGGAAGCCCCAATTGACTGGGAAGGACTTCAAACCAGACTTCGGCCACAAAAGATTGATGACCAGATGTGGAAAATAATTTTTACCAAATTCAAGACAGACATGGGCCAGACATGGGGAGATTATGTCAATCGACTCAGAAAAAATGCTGTGGATAGTGCGGATTATGGGACTGCCATTCGTGATGTATATACTTTGCTGCCAAATTTGACCAATGGTCGAACAAATATTAAAATGGCACTTCCTATTCCACCGGGCACGCGTCGAACCAGCGGAGGCTCTCTGGCTCCTGAAACAGATGATGGCCAGGATAAGTTGACATCTATTGGCGCAGGCACCTTACATCATATGCTATTTGATCGAACCATTGAATATACCATTCGCTTTGAAAACAAAAGCCACGCCAGCGCTTCCGCACAGTATATTCAAATCAGTGATCCACTGAGTGAAAAATTGGCTATTGATACATTTGAACTAAAAGAAATTAGCCTGGGGGATTATCAGATTGATATCCCGCAATATCATTCATATTATCACACACGCCTGGATTTGAGGCCATCGGGACAAGATTTGATTGTAGATATAGAAGCGGGTATTGATGACGCCACCCGCATGGCACGATGGATATTTACTGCAATTGATCCTGCCACCGGAGAACAATCCGAAGACCCATTAACTGGATTTTTGCCACCCAATGCATCCGGACATTCGGGTGAAGGATATGTTCGCTTTCAAATCAAGCCCCTTGCAAATATTGAATCCGGCACCATTATCAGTAACATGGCTACAATTATTTTCGATAGAAACGAGCCTGTAGACACCCCCATTGCCTATAATACAGTCGATCTAAACCTTCCTGAAAGCCGGGTAGAACGTATGGCCAGTCCTGAACAACTTGAAATACCTGTTAGATGGGGCGGTCAAGATACAATGGATGGATCTGGCATTGCCAGTTACGATGTATATGTATCTGAAAATGATCAGCCATATGAAATCTGGCTGTCCAAAACCACAGCCACCAGTGGCATATATGTTGGAAAACCTGGACATCAATATTCGTTTTACTCCATTGCCACTGATAGAGTCGGCAATATTGAAGCGCCCCCTGCCCAGCCAGATGCTGTGGTGAAATTAAAAAACACGTCACCGCCCAATCGTCCTATATTGATCTCTCCTGACAGTAATGCACTGAATATTGGATCATCACCCATCTTAAAAACCGGTGCTTTCACAGACCTTGATGGATCAACTCATCTGGCAACACGATGGCAAATCAGTAAAACATTGGATTTTGAACTGCTGGTAATGGACATTCAAAGTCAAATTTTCTTGACAGAACTGATTGTCCCAAATGGCATACTGTCCGAGAATACCATATATTACTGGCAGGCAAAGCATATTGATGAGCATGAGAGTGCGTCACACTGGTCCCAATATCGTCAATTCGCAACCACAACATTTGATGTGCCAGTGATTTCCAATACAGATTTAAACCTGGATCAAAATGAAATGCTGGATATTCATCAGACAGATATAGCAATTGTTGAAGTGGATACCATATATATCGGTGTCAAAAGTGAAACAAGCGGCGTTACTGTGGTATCGGCAAATGCCTTTGACTATACTGCTGACTTTGGTCTTCCTCCTGCAGAAATGCCCTATGGACTCATCAGTTTTCGGGCTGAATGTCCAAAAGGTTCTGAGGTGGATATCCAACTCTATTTTTCTGAAAATTTGCCATCAAATGCAAAATGGTATAAATTTGATTTTCATAATGGTTTTTCAGATTATTCAGCACATACCCAATCAAATCTGCCGGGTCATCAAATAACAATAACAGTTAAGGATGGTGGATATGGGGATGCTGATGGGCTTGAAAATGGCGTTATTGTTGACCCTGGTGGCATTGGAATATTTTCGGAAAACGTTTTGCTTGATAATGATGATTCGTCTGGCAGCTGCTTTCTGGAACTGATTCAGTTCTAGAGGGTAATGGGGTCAGACCTTGATTGTTGATTATAGTGGGGCTAGTATGTTACGCCCTTTCAGAGCTAATAAAATCCTCCTTTTTTGAAATACTCCCCTTTCAATATCGCATCAATCAAAATAACCTTGACCTTTAACACAAAAAAGTATATCGGGGGCGCGGTCATAGATCTTCAGGTACGTAATACCCCCAAAAATAAAAACAGGGAGACAACCCAATGAAAAAAGTGGCAATCATTTTTATTATTTTTTTCATGGTTTCAAGCATGTCATATGCAGAAACAGTCAGCACATCACGTGCGGTATCAGTTGCCACAAACTGGTATCAACATTTTAATCCAAAACAATTGCCTGTTTCAAGAACCAGAGTGCGGGTTTCACCAGTCAAAAATGTTCAGACTGAATCATTCAACAATAAGGAAACATTCTATATCATTAATATGACAGCCGGTGGATTTGTGCTGGTTTCTGCTGAAGATGCCATTGTTCCGGTTTTGGGGTATTCCTTTGATACTGAAATGGATCAGGCCAGCATAAATCCGGCGGCCCGGCAATGGTTGGATTATTACTCTCAACAGATTGCCGATGCCATTGCCAATGGCATCACAAATGCGCAAACCATTGATCAATGGCAAATTGTTGAAGATAATGCATTTTCAACTGAAAATGCCGCATTAAGTGCCCCTGCCATGCCCCCTTTATTATCCACGAAGTGGGGTCAGTCTCCCCGATATAATAACTTGACACCAGATGATACGCCAACTGGATGCGTTGCAACAGCCATGGCGCAGATTATGAAATATTACAATTATCCAGAGTCTGGCGTGGGCGAATATTCCTATACCCATGTTGATTATGGGGATTTATCTGCAAATTTCAATACAACCTATCACTGGACACAAATGCCAGATTCGTTATCGTCATCATCAAGTGCAGAAGAAA
>Ga0272440_1001299_pt1 | contig 20728 bp, 16 predicted proteins | sample SSMMMBAug17_FD_192440 | JGI IMG/M metagenome (GOLD analysis project Ga0272440, IMG submission 192440) | Marine sediment archaeal communities from Little Sippewissett salt marsh, Falmouth, MA, United States - SSM-MMB-Aug17 | ecosystem: Environmental > Aquatic > Marine > Wetlands > Sediment ...
AAGGTTCGCCCCTACACGTTCTTGGCACATAAGTAAATGAGGAATTTATTTTCCGAGCATTCCTTAGTTTTCGAGTATTCCTAATCAAAAATTTTTTTGTGTTTCATTCTTGAACAAAGGTCATTAAATTCGTCGTGCTCCTTGAAGCATTACCTGCGAATACATACAGATTTTTCCAGTTGATTTCCATATATAGGAATTCCTTTTGAGGTATGCTCATCTATTTCAACGATCTGGATTTGTCCAATAGGATGTCCTGGAATCAAGTATTTTTGATTATATATTCCATTGATGGCTCCCATAGATCCAATGACATCAAATGTCATATGATTGACAAGCCCGGACGTTTTTCCTGATGAAACGATGTAGAGTTCATTGTGATTTTCAACAATGAATCCTTTCCAGGGTTCATTTTTCAAAGCATTCACCATTTCTGATGTAATCATTTCTGACAAATGCGCCAGCATTTTCTCTATGGTAATCTCGTTCAAAACGTTTTGTATTGTTTCATTTAAATCAAATAGTTTGTCCAATCGATATGAATCTTCTAAAGGTAAATACCATAGTTTTGTATGTGTGACGCAATCAAACAATGAGAATTCGCCACGGAATTGGACAAATGGCATCTTTTTTCGAAATCCATAAACACCAGTCTTTTGTAAATCGATTTCCATATCATGAATACGCGCCCATATCAGTGCCTGATAACCTTCTTTTTGTGCTGTTTCAATTAATGCCTGTCGGTCAATATGGTCTGTGGATAACAATCGAGAGGTTGTCTGAAGAATTTCTGGCAGATTGTTATTTGTTATGAAATATAACGAAGGATCCAGTTGTTTCATTCGAGAAACAATATCTTTATAGAAGAATTCAATATTGGATTGGGATACTTTTTTTTCGCGATTATCAAAGGCCACGATTCCAATTTTTTTCTTAAGGTTAATTACAACCTCATTTTTTTTTTGATAAAATGGATGTCTGGTACACCCAATACATATTGTAAAAACAATGCATATAATCATTGATATGCAACTGAGGTGTTTCATTAAAACTCCTTTAGGAATGCTCTGAAAATAATTTCCCCATTATTGATATTGTTCGTTTTGAGGTAATTGTATTGTAGAGACGTCGCATGCTACATCTCTACACGACCTTATTTTTTTTGGACGATCAAGAAAAATGAGTATGTTATTTTCCGAGCATTACTTAATAATCTTTGCTTTAGGAAAACTCGAAAAATAAGTTCCCCATTTACTTATGTGCCAAAAACGTGTAGGGGCGAACCTTGTGTTCGCCCTCGAACTAATAACGCTTTCGTTCCTATGTACGATGGGCGAACACAAGGTTCGCCCCTACATCGGGCTGGCACATAAGTAAATGAGGAATTTATTTTTCGAGCATTCCTTAGTGAATTGTTTGATTGTAAGAAGCCATTACTGATGTTTGAATCCCGCCGCGAGGGGTAAACACGCCATTTATTGTCATTGTTTTGGGCCTGACCATTTCAACCAGATGATCAAGTATTATATTGACCAGATGTTCATAAAACACGCCAATATTTCGATATTGAAGTAAATAATATTTCAAAGATTTTAGTTCGACAATTTTTTGATCGGGTGTATAGTGTATTTGAATCTTTGCAAAATCCGGTAAGCCGGTCATTGGGCATAAAGAGGTAAACTCCGGTTGTTCGATGTTGATTTCAACATCCCTTTGTCCACAATATTGATAGTCAACAACTTCCAGTACACTTGCTTTAATCTCACTGGCTTGTTTGGTCTTTTCAACCGATTTTGTCATTTAAATCCTCCAGAACACTATTTAAACATCTTAGGAATTCTCTGAAAATAAGTTCCCCATTTTTGATATTGTTCGTTTTGAGGTAATTGTACTGTAGAGACGTAGCATGCTACGTCTCTACACGACCTTATTTTTTTGTACGACACTGCATATAAGGAAAACTCGAAAAATAAGTTCCCCATTTACTTATGTGCCAAGAACGTGTAGGGGCGAACCTTGTGTTCGCCCATCGTACATAGGAACGAATACGTTATTCGTTCGAGGGCGAACATAAGGTTCGCCCCTACATTGGTTTCGGACATTGTCTGGGTTTCGATTACTACGATCTACCCGAAAATTTATGATCGCTTACTTAAGATTCCGCCCCGGATGTTTCTTTTGTTTCTATTCAGAGAATATTTGAGGTTTAGGATTGTCTTTAAAGACGCTTTGACCTTTTTCAATCTCATCATCAGGTAATGAAACATCGGTTAATTCACCGGAGAAAAATCTATCATAAGCGCCAAGATCAAGCAATCCATGCCCACTAAAATTAGCGACAATGACCTTTTCTTTGGCTTCTTCTTTCGCCTTAATTGCTTCCTCAACGACACAAGCCAGGGCATTGGTGGTTTCAGGGGCAGGAATGACGCCCTCTGTTCTGGCCCACAATACACCTGCTCTGTATGAATCAATCTGAGAAACAGATCGCGGCAATAAAATGCCATCCATGATCAATTGGCTGACAGTCGGCGCCATACCATGGTATCGCAAGCCACCAGCATGAATAGGTGGTGGAATAAAATTATGACCCAGACTATGCATGGGTAAAAGTGGCGTATATCTTGCAGTATCACCATGGTCGTAAACAAATGGTGCACGGGTCATTGTCGGACAGGCTTTTGGCTCTACCGGATAAATTTGGATATCTTTACCATTCTTTTTGTCAAGAACATAAGGAAAAGCAAGACCGGCAAAATTACTTCCCCCGCCTGCACAACCAATGATAATATCAGGAGCGTCGTTGATCATTTCGAACTGCTTTTTTGTTTCCAATCCAATAATGGATTGATGAAGCATTACATGGTTTAAAACGCTTCCAAGAGAATATCGAGTTTTACCGCTTGTATCACTCACAGCAGCTTCGATGGCCTCACTGATTGCAATTCCAAGACTTCCAGGTGTGTCAGGCATTTGCTCCAAAATATCACGACCTGCTTTTGTTTCAGGGCTCGGGCTGGCAATACATTCGCCCCCCCAGGTTTGCATCATGGCTTTACGATAGGGTTTTTGATCAAAACTGATACGTACCATAAAAACCTTGCATTTTAATTCAAATTGACTGCATGCAAAGGATAAAGCACTTCCCCATTGTCCTGCACCCGTTTCGGTGGTAATATTTTGAATGCCAAATACTTTGTTGTAGTACGCTTGGGCAACAGCAGTATTGGGTTTATGACTTCCCGGAGGACTAACCCCTTCATTTTTAATATATATTCTTGCTGGTGTACCCAGTGCTTTTTCAAAGGCATGTGCACGAATAAGCGGAGAGGGACGCCAGATTGAAAGAACATCAAGAACAGGTTCAGGAATATCGATCCAGCGTTGATCACTGACTTCCTGTTCAATCAGATTCATTGGAAAAACAGGGGCCAGGTCATCCGGCTTAATTGGATTGCCATCAGGGCCCAGAGGCGGATTGAGTTTGATATCAGCCAGAATATTATACCATTGTCGGGGAATATCATTGGCTGAAAGAATGATGTTTTTTGATTTCATGGATTTGATCCTTTTTCCTATTATAATTGAGAAAAACATGAAAAGATTTCATATCTTCTTAAACGTCGTTTGCTTTTTCTGGTTCAATTGAAATGCGTATACTATCCAAAACCCCATTAAGAAAGGAACCAGAATCTTTTGTACCAAAATGTTTTCCGATATCTATCGCTTCATTGATCGATACTTTATAGGGAATGTCCGGACAGTAAATAATTTCAAAAACTGCAATTCGAAGAATGTTCCTGTCCACACAGGTCATTCTATCAAGTTTCCAATTACTGGAAAACTGTTCAATTTTTTGATCGATCACAGATATATGTTTGATCACCCCTTGTGTCAGCAATAAAAAAAAATCCTGTCCTTTATTAGAGTTTCTGAAATTGAGCCAAAAATCCTCAAGAACTTTATTGCTTTGAAGCAGACGTTCTTCATCTGTGAGCGGTTTTGGCTGTTCATCATCAAGGTTGTTATGCATCTCAGGAGTCTTTACCTTGTGGACAATTCGTTTTCTCACCCCATCTCTAATAATTTTTGATCTTGGTTCGGCTTGATCTGGATGATTATTTGACACATCATGGAAGTGCATCGCTGAAAGTCTTGGAGGCTTTCCAAGTATTTCCGGATATACAGAATCTATAAAAAAAAGAACTTGTAAGGAAAGTTCACGTAAATGGCGCCGACGTTCGTTACTCATATTTTATCCATAATGTCAACCATTTCAATAGCAGCCATTGCTGCCTCAAAACCTTTATTGCCTGCTTTGCTGCCTGCACGTTCAATAGCCTGTTCGATGGTGTCAGTTGTGAGGACACCAAACAAGACAGGGGTTCCAGTATTTAAACTTACAGAAGCAATTCCTTTGGAGACTTCTGCACAAACATAATCATAGTGTGATGTTGCCCCGCGAATCACTGCTCCGATTGCAATAATTGCATCGAATTTGCTGCTGACAGCCATTTTTTGGGCAATCAAAGGAATTTCAAATGCTCCCGGAACTTTGACAACAGTGATATCCGCATCATCCGCACCATTTCTTTTAAGTGCATCAATGGCACCACCTTGTAAACGTTCACTGATAAAATCATTAAAGCGGCTGACAATCAAGCCAAATGATTTTCCGCTGGCAGATAATTGGCCTTCAATTACTTGTGGCATAAAACTGTCCTTTTTTCTTGTCAGGGCGAACACTCAATTGATTTAAGCAAATGCCCCATTTTTAATTTTTTACACGCAAGATATTTTTGATTATGGGGATTGGGAGTTATTTCAATGGGGACCTGTTCAACGATACTCAATCCATAGCCTTCAAGACCAATCATTTTCTTAGGGTTGTTGGTCATAATTCTCATTTTTCGGACCCCCAGATTCACAAGGATTTGCGCACCAATACCATAATTTCTTAAATCACTCGGAAATCCGAGTTTTTCGTTGGCTTCAACTGTGTCCAATCCCTGATCTTGAAGTGCATATGCCTTTATTTTATTAACAAGCCCAATGCCCCGACCTTCCTGTCGAATATATATCAAAATGCCACAGCCTTCTTCATCAATCATTTTTAAAGCATTGTGAAGTTGATCACCACAATCACATCGCATGGAACCAAAAATGTCTCCTGTTAAGCATTCTGAATGAACGCGGACGAGAATGGGCTTACTTGAGTCAATCTCTCCCTTGACCAGGGCGATATTTAACAAGTCATCAATATGGTTTTCAAAGACAATCGCCTTAAATTCACCGCCATAAGCTGTCGGTATGTTGGTTTCTGCTGTACGATAAACAAAACTTTCCTTTCGCATGCGATATTCAATGAGATCCTCAATTGTACAAATACCAATGTTATGTTTTTCTGCAAATTCTTGTAATTGGGGCATACGTGCCATAGTGCCATCATCATTCATAATTTCACAAATAACACCGGCGGGTTTGAGGCCTGCAAGACGTGCAAGATCGACAGATCCCTCTGTTTGTCCGGCACGAACAATCACGCCCCCTTTTCTGGCACGCAAGGGAAAAATATGCCCTGGTCGTGCAAGATCTTCAGGTCTGGCACCATCCGCAATGGCGGTCAAAATTGTTTTCGCCCGATCATGCGCCGATATTCCAGTGCTAACCCCCTGGCGGGCTTCAATGGAAATGGTAAAACCCGTTTGAAATCGTGAGGTGTTATCCCCAACCATCAAGGGTAACTCCAGTTGATCCAGTTTTTCAGGCGTCATGGAAAGGCAAATGAGGCCGCGTCCATATTTTGCCATAAAATTAATGATTTCAGGGGTAACTTTTTCTGCGGCAATGGTTAAATCCCCCTCGTTCTCTCGATCTTCATCATCAACGAGAATCACCATTTTTCCAAAACGTATATCCTCAATTGCCTGCTCAATGCTTAATAAAGGCATGATTCTTAGATTCTCCTTTTTATATTGATATTGTATCAGTTAAACCTGATTAATATTTCTGAAAAAATTGCAGATGTCAAGAAAAATTAAAATGCGCACAATGACTGAATATTTTCTTTGACACAATCCATATCAGACTTGTACTTGCAAATAACATTCAACGTGTCCCGAACAACATCATGGGACAATGTGTTGATATTCAATGCAATCAATGATTTTGCCCAATCCAGCGTTTCAGAGATGCAAGGATGTTTTTTCAAATCCAGAGAACGTATTTGACGAATGACATCAATTAACTGTCCGGTAAGCCTGTGATCAATTTGTGGAATTTTTAATCGTACAATCTTTGTTTCCAGGGATTTATCGGGATAATTAATATATAGATGCAGGCATCGTCGCTTAAGGGCATCGCTCATATCGCGATAATTATTTGATGTCAGCACCACAAAAGGAATATGAACAGCTTTGCGCGTGCCAATTTCAGGGATACTGACCTGAAAATCACTTAATAATTCCAATAAAAATGCTTCAAATTCCGGATCAGATTTGTCAACTTCATCAATTAACAAAACAACAGGATCCGGGGCAGATATGGCTTCAAGTAATGGTCGGGTTTGAATAAAGCGTTCGGAAAAAAAGGCATCTTCCTGGTCAGCAATTCGTTCCACTGCTTCAGATAAGGACTGCGTTTCATTGATAATATGTTGAATTTTTTCTTTTACAATTTGGGTATAAAGCAATTGTTTGGCATATTCCCATTCATATAATGCTTTAGCCTCATCTAAGCCTTCGTAGCATTGCAATCGTATGAGTTGACGATTAAGGTTTATTGAAACTGCCTTGGCAAGCTCTGTCTTCCCAACACCGGCAGGTCCTTCGATAAGGATTGGTTTTTGTGTTACAAAAGCAAGAAAAACAACTGTTGCAATTTCTTTTGATGCAATATAGTTTGCTTGCTCCAATTTTTCTATTGTATGGTTTATACTGTTATATCTCATCAGGTTGATCTACAGAATATCGTGTTGTTTGTCAAGAAAAAGGTCGTGCAAAGGAAAGCTCTAAAAATATGTTTCCCAATTTGAATGATGGTCGTTTTTTATGATTGGAGTCCAAATCTTTAAATTTTGGGCGTTGCATATCTGAAAATGGGGATTTTATCCAACGTATACAAACGAAAATCTTCATCAATACATAATAAATGAGCAATATATTTGACTCTCACAAATATCCTGTGAAAATCCAAGATTGGATAAATAATGCCCCCCAACATTGTTACCAAAACGAAATTGATAGGCAATATCGATTGAAATTTTATCTAAAATTGTCCAGCCAGTCCCCACACTGATTCCATAGATATCATCTCCATTATTTTCTGATGGGATTGGATCGTAAAACAAACCAAGCCGAAAGGGTATCAATTTGCGATGAATGGGATCAATCCAAATATATTCGCAACCAAGCCGGACCTGATACGTGCGATCCATTTGCAATGCATTTCGGGGCTGTCCGGATAATGGGCATATTTCACCACTTTCAGTGCGAAGCAGAAAATGGTGCCAATGTGTTTCATAAAAATCAGCGGCCAGATAGAAATTTTCATGGTAGCGATATAACAGTCCAAACCCCCAGGTTAGAGGCATTTCCAGGCTGGATTCTTTTTCAGGATATTGGATTAATCGGTCTTCAATTTTTGTTGGGGATTTAAAATAATAATATTGTTGGGCAATTTCACGAACAGTTGCATTGAAAGGTGTTTTTAAAACTGTACCCAAACGCCATTGTTCGTTCATATTCCAAATCATGCCAATTGTAGCATTCCTGCCTTTAAATGAATAGGATGATTGATTGTCTTGATTTTCAATATATGGACGATGATCATAAATGCCATTTGAATATGCCTGATAACTCCGTTCCCATTCATCTCCGAACAATCCATCTTTCCATTTATTGATCGTAATTCCCAGGCTGATTTTGGGTTGGAATAATTCCAGACACCAGGAAAGTCCCACTGCATATAACCCCCCTTTTTGTTCATAGGAGATTTTTGAGGTATATGATTCAATATCGGTATGTTCGTGAAATGGAAAGTTCCATTGTCTTGAAAGTGAATACAATCGCTGTACTGATGCTGCCACAACCATGTTGGTTCCTGCAACAGCGAAAGGATATGCCCCGCTTAAATAGTTAATAGAACTATTGGAGATGGGTTGATTTCCTGATGCGTTTGGATCAGCAGAAAACGCATTTTTTTCTTGTAAATGCACATATGAAAAAGCAATAGATGATTCAGGCTTTTTTAAGTGGATCAACGCAGCGGGATTCCATGATGATGCAGTGGCATCATCAGCAATGCCCATAAATGCCCCCCCCATACCAATTGCACGTGCACCTGAACCCACCGGATTGAATGAGCCCGGTATTTCAATAATAGGTGCCGCAAAGCTCCAAAAAACATTGTGGAAAAGGATTAACAAGCATACCAGGAGATATTTGGCGATATGTTTTGGCGTAAATAACATATTTTTTAATACAGATTATGCATGAATTTCTTTCACATAAAATCTCAATAGTGCGTTTTCATCTATTTACAAAGGAATTCTCTGAAAATAACTTCCCCATTATTGATATTGTTTGTTTTGAGGTAATTGTACTGTAGAGACGTAGCATGCTACGTCTCTACACGACCTTATTTTTTTGTACGATTATGAAAAATGAGCATGTTATTTTCCAAGCATTCCTTATTTTTTTGGACGATCAAGAAAAATGAGTATGTTATTTTCTGAGCATTCCTAAACCTTTGGATTCATCATGATTCTCATTTGTTGGCATTTTCTCCTCCCCTTTAAGATTTGAACAAATCTTGCATCTTAAAAAAAATTGTTTATTATGATAACAACAAACAGTCAATAGTTTTTGTATTCCAAGTATATCAAATCAATATTAATAGGAGTGGGCACATTTCCAAAAAGTGCCCATAAGGAGTTTTCCTTTATGCAAAATCACGATTTTTATTATAAGGCTTTTCATGCAGCCGATATCGGCACATGCATTACAAACAAAGATGGCAAATATGTCGAAGTCAATGATGCCTATTGTAAGATCTATGGATATCGTCGAGAAGAGTTGATTGGGAATCATTTCTCAATGGTTGTACCCATTGAAAATAGACAGGCAGCAAAACAATTACATGATGATTTTTTTGATAATGAATATGAAATACCTCAAGAATGGATTGTCCAATGCAAAAATGGGGATTTTATACAAATATTTGTTTCTGCGGGCATGATTATCGCTGACAACCAGGAACGATTTAAGGTGACAAAAGTCACCGATATTTCAGAACTAAAATCAAAAGAACAAATGATTACGCGGATGGGGCGGATTATTGATCAGGTAAACCATGAAATATTTATGGTAGATCCGGATAATTTTCTAATCATTCAGGCCAACAAAGGGGCGCGAGAAAACTTACAATATTCAGAAAATGAACTCAATGGTATGTATCCCTGGGATTTGACTCCAGAAATGAACAAAAACCACTATATTTCCAGTTTGACGTCACTGAAAGATAAAGATCAAAAATGGATCAGTTTTGAGACCTTTCATTGCCGAAAAGAGGGTACATCCTATCCGGTAGAAATAAAAATTCAGTATGTTTCAAGTGAGCTATCAAATATTTTTATATTTATTGTTCAAGATATAACAGAACGAAAAGAAATTCTGTCCCAGCTCGTACAAAACGAAATCCAATTAAAAGAAGCGCAAAAATTGGCAGGAATTGGCAGTTGGAATTGGGATATTGCTTCTCAAAAGATTAGCTGGTCTGATGAAACCTATTCCATTTTTGGATTGGATCCCAGGCAAACAACAATAACGTATCACGAATATATTAATATGATTCATCCAAAAGACAGGAAACGACTGAGACAGGCGATTGATAAAACCTTAAAACAGGGGTATAAATACAGTGTCGAACATCGAATTGTCATGGGTGATGGCACCACCCGCCATGTTCATGGATTGGGTGATATCGAATATGATCATCAGGGCAATCCCATTCGAATGTTTGGTACTGTTCGTGATTTGACCCGAGAAAAACAAACGCAAAAGTCTCTTAAAACATTTAATGCCTTGCTTGAACAAAGTATTCATATTATTTACATTACCGAACCAGATGGCACTATCGTTTATGTGAACCCCACTTTTGAAAAACTTACCGGTTATGTCTGTGATGAGGTCATCGGGCAAAAACCTGATATTCTGATATCTACCCAAACAGATCAAGACGTATTACAATCAATGTGGGATACTGTTGACAGTGGAAAAACCTGGCATGGCAGGATTAAAAACAAGAAAAAAAATGGTCAAATTTTTTGGGCAGATGTTTTAATTACGCCAATTCATGATGAGTCTAATGAGATTATCAACTATCTGGCCATCCATGAAGACATTTCAACGCAGATGCAGTCAATTGAGAAAGCACAATACCTTGAATCCTTTGATCGTGTTACTGGTTTGTTCAATCGTTCCTGTTTTACAAAAACACTGACTCAAAAATTGACATCAAATAAATCCTTGAGTGTGCTATTAATACAGCTATTGGATTATAAAATGCTCAATGATATTTATGGCGTAAATTTTACAAACAGCTACATTCAGGCAGTGATTCAATTAATACAAAAAATCTGTCAATCATCTATTGAACCACAAATTATGGGACGTGTGAGTGAAGCGACATTGGGCTTTGTATTTGATGTTGAAAACATTGCGCTTCTGACTGGCATGCTGCCCAATTTGATTCATCAGGTGGCTACCTATGGTTTTTCAAAAAATTCGGTTAATTCCTCACTGGCCATTGGTATTGTCTGCCACCAAAACATGGATGATTCATCAGAAGATCTTCTTAGAAAAGCATTTACCGCCTTAAATGTTGCGAAAAAAAGAGGGCGTAATACCTGGCACCTGTTTCAAGAGGCCGACTTGAAAAACAACTCGGTGTCATCCTTATTTAAACAAAGAGAATTGATTTTACCCGCCTTGAAAGATGATCGCTTTGAACCCTGGTTTCAGCCCATTTTGGATTTAAAGGATAATGAAATACATCATTACGAATCACTCGCACGTATGCGAGATCTTAAAGGAAATGTTGTTTTACCCGGCGCATTCATTCCTGCTGCCGAGCAATTGGGATTAATTGGAGATATTGATAGAACGATTGCTAAAAAAACAATTGCCTATCAAAAAGAGCTGCATCGTTCAGGTAAAATTTTTTCTTTTTCTATGAATATTTCAGGAATCAACCTTGGGGACGCACAATTGTTGTCATTTTTACAAGAAAACATTCAATCCTTATCAGTTGATCCCAGAAATATTATTTTTGAAATAACTGAAACAGCAGCGATAAACGATTTAAAGGCTGCGACCCACTTTATAAAAGTTCTAAAAAATATGGGCTGCAAATTTTCTTTGGATGATTTTGGTGTTGGATTTACCTCTTTTATTTATTTGCGTGAATTGAATGTGGATTTTATCAAAATTGATGGCATGTTTGTTCGTAATTTACATGATGATAAAGAAGATCAGTCGATTGTTAAGGCCATTGCAATGATTGCAAAAGAAATGAATATTCAAACAATTGCAGAATTTGTTGAAAATAAAAAAACATTGCTCATGCTCAAACAATTTGATATTGATTATGCTCAAGGTTATTTTATTGGTAAACCTTCACCGAAAGTGATTCATTGATGAAAAGGAGTTATGGATGAAAAAAAAGGTATCTGATACTGGACAGTTTTGGTTAACTGTTGATCATCCCAAGAATTTGTCCATTTTTACAGGTCTGATTGAGCTCTCCGCGCCTATCGAAATCCGAGGTTTTAGAGAATTAATTAAAAATCGTTTGTTTCCTTTGACGCCTTTCCGAGAAAAAATCATAGAAGAGGTCTCATCTAAAAAAGCATATTATTGGACCCAAGATCATCATTTTGATATTCGCACTCACGTTGAATTGGTCCGCCTTAAAGATGAAAACAATCAGACTGAATTGAACAAATTGATGAGCGACATTATGTCTGTGCCTATGGATATGCGTAAACCCCTGTGGCAATTCATTCTTGTCAAAAAATATCAAAATGGCTGTGCCATCATTGCACGAATTCACCAATGTCTCATGGATCGCGTCGATTTGATACAGATTTTGTGGTTATTATCAGATACGAATACGATAGATGAGAACCAGGACAATTCAAACTATCAATTTGAACAACCCGGTAAATTTCAGGCACTGACAAATGCGATAAATGAATTCCATTCAAAAGTGAGCATGTCTTTTTCTAACGTTCATTCTTTTGTCAGAGATTGTATAAAACCAATGACAAATCCGTTTTACTTAATAGAAAAAATGCGACTTTTAATGGGAACGTCTTCAGACAGGATAGGAGAAATTGCCAGAATTATCCTGATGAATCCCGATTCTGACAGTATTTTAAAAGCAGATCTCGGAACTTATAAACATTTTCACTGGAGCCAAAGTTTTTCCCTAAAAAAAATACGCTCCCTATCCAGTGCAACCAATGCATCCATCAATGTTATATTTATTTCAACCCTGACAGGCACAATCAGACAATATTTAAAAAGCCGAAAAGATCCCATTGATTATCGTGAAATTCGAGCAATTACACCGGTGGATACGCGAATGAGTCAGGGGGGATATTCTGGATCTGTTCGTTTTGGCTTGATTCCATTTGATCTGCCGGTCCATATTGGTGATCCCATTCTTCGAATTTCCGAGGTCAAACGACGACTTCAAAATCTGGATCGATTACCGGATGCAGTCTCAATGTTTTCATCAATGACCTATGTCGGAATATCGGCTGAAACATTTGCTGAAAAAATTGCCATTCCATTCTCAAAGAAAAGCTCATTGCTGATGACAAATACACAGGGTCCCGCACAACCACTTTATATTAAAGGTATTCCAGTCAGTAATCTCATGTATTGGCTGCCTAGAATTGGTCATATTGGCCTGGGGACAACAATATTGAGCTACAATCAGAATGTACGATTGGGAATCGTTTGTGACAACAAACAAATACCCGATCCAAATGTATTCATTGATGAATTTGAACGTCAACTGACACAACTTTTAGAATATTCACCACAGCAGAACCCTTTGCAGCCTCAAATTGATGATACATCTGTTGAATCGGAAAAAAAGAAAGATACACCCCCGCCCATTGCTATCGATAATCTGTCCTGTGAAATGAATTCTTTGGGATAATCGGGCGCTCAGGAAATTTATGAATACCAATCAAATTATTATAAATCTAAAGGCTATTACACAGAATTATCAACTTTTGCAAAAATGGGCAGGCGCTGATGTTTGTTTAATGGCTGTAGTCAAATCGGATGCCTATGGTCATGGTATGATACCGGTGGCAGATGCATTGGCCCGGGTTGGATGTACACAATTTGCTGTATTTGATATTGCCGAAGGGCTGAAATTAAGAGAAAATGGTTTTGATCAATCTATCCTGGTATTGAAAGGCGCAGATCCTTCCAATGTGGATGATTTCATTGAACAGGACTTAATTCCAGCTTTGTATCAAAAAGAAATCGCACAATGTCTGTCTCAAACAGCACAAAAATATAATAAAAGTGTTAAGGTACAAATAAAGGTAGATACCGGTATGAACCGGCTGGGAATAACTCCAGAGGCCCTGGAGGATTTCATGTGCAGCATAAAGAAATTGCCTGGAATTCAAGTCAATGGTTTTATTTCACATTTTGCTGTTGCCGATCAACCGGATGACGCATACACAAAAAGACAAATGGACCTGTTTAAAAAAGCCATTGCCCCATACTCAAATGGCACCAATCATATTGCCAATAGCGGGGGAATTACTGATCGCAAGGGCCTGGATTATTCTATTGCCAGAGCAGGTATTGCGATCTATGGCTCATCCCCACAGTGGCCTTTGGCAAATCAACTTGAACCATGTATGACATTTCAGTCTGAAGTGATATATGTTAAAACTGTCCCTCCTGGAGAGACAATAAGTTATGGCCGAACTTATAAAACAAAAAAGCCTACACGTGTTGCAACCATTCCGGTGGGCTATGCTGATGGCTACAACCGGCTATTTTCCAATAAGTCATCTGTATTAATACATGGAAAAAGAGCGCCGGTAATTGGTCGTGTCTGTATGAATTTGACGATGGTGGATGTGACTGATATTGACAATGTTCTTTCTGGAGATTCGGTCATATTAATGGGAAAGCAAGGGGATGATTGCATTACTGCTGATGAATTGGCCTCATATGCAAATACAATCAGCTATGAAATTATGTGTTCCCTGGGTGCATGCAATCATAGAAAATATTGATTTATGTTAGATCCTCATTTTGAAGGTCTGGAGTCCTTATCTTCAGATATGAAACACTAAATCTAAAGATTTGGACTCCACGTACTTTTTTTAAATGGGAAGCATCTTTTCAGCGCTTTCTCTGGCAATGATTTTTCAAAAGCATCCTTCTTATAACTCAACAGTCATAACAGATTTCACAAGAGCCAATGCTGAAATTTCTTCCTGAATGTTTGTTGCAACAGGTTTGTCGGTTACAATAAAGATAACATTAAGGTTCCCCTCAATAGCACGTCCTACATGCATGGCACCAATATTGATATTGTTCGTTCCCAAAACAATCCCCATGCTACCAATGGCACCGGGTTTATCTTCATTGGTAATAATGAGCAAATTGCCCTCTGGGGTTAATTCAACGCGGAAATTATTTACGCGAACCAGTTTTGGATCTTTTCCAAACAAGGTACCGGAGACAATATTTTCTTTATCACCATATTTAACCCGCATATTGATCAAGTTTTGATAATCCTCAGAATACTCATTTTTGGTCACAGAAACCTTGATTCCTCTACTTTGGGCGATTGATGCCGCATTAACAAAATTTACAGCATATTTGACAACTGGCTCAAGCAATCCCTTGAGTGCTGCTGTTGTTACAGGTGAAATATCCATTCCCTTGAAGGATCCAAGATATTCAATATTGACTTCTGTAATGGGCTGATCTGTCAATTGTGCCTGTAAAGCGCCCATTCGGTCTGCAAGTCTCAAATAGGGACCTAAAATTTTCATGAGATCGCCACTGACATTGGGTGCATTGACCGCATTTCGGATCGTACCATTTTTTAAGTAATCAATAATTTGATCCGCCACATCGGATGCAACATTTGATTGGGCCTCTTTGGTTGATGCGCCCAAATGGGGCGTACAGATAACATTATCCAAATTAATCAAAGGTGTCGTACCGGGAGGTTCGGTTTCGAACACATCAAGGGCTGCGCCTGCAACATGCCCGGATTTTAAAGCATCAAATAAATCTGATTCATTGATAATACCGCCGCGAGCACAATTGATCACCATAACACCTTTTTTCATTTGATCAAAGGCGGATTTATTGAGCAATCCAATGGTTTCTTTCAGTTTGGGAACATGGACAGTGATATAATCTGAACGTTTGTAGAGCTCCTGTAATGAAACACTTTCATACCCATGTTTTTGGATCTGATCCGGTGTTACATGTGGATCATAAACGATCACTTTCATTTTCAAACCTCGGGCACGATCAGCAACAATGGAGCCTATTTTTCCCATACCAATCAATCCAAGCACTTTATTATAAACTTCACGTCCTTGAAGTGCTTTCTTTTCCCATCGCCCCTCTTTTAACGACATGGTTCCCTGGGGGATATTTCGTGTCAGAGCCAGCATCATGGAAATGGCATGTTCAGCAGTCGTAACAACATTTCCAAGGGGGGTGTTCATCACAACAATACCTTTTTTTGTCGCAGCCTGAATATCCACATTGTCCAGTCCAATTCCTGCACGCCCGACAACTTTCAATCGTTCGGCTGCATCCAATATATCTTTTGTCACTTTTGTAGCGCTGCGAATAACGAGCGCATCGTAATCTTTGATAATTGATTTGAGCGCATCTGGCGAAAGTCCTGTTTTGACATCAACGGAAATGCCGTCGCAAGCCTCAAACATTTGAATGCCATTTTCACCCAATTTATCACTAACCAATACTTTCATTGTTCATACCCTTTTATGGGAAATGATCCCATATGTTTTTCCCAGTATTCGCGCAATCGTTTTTTTTCATCATCTTGCGCCTGCAAATAGGATAATTTGAAATTATTGACACGAAACTGGATTTCTTCTTTATTTATGCCAGTCTGATTCAAAGTTATCAAGCTTTGGACCAGATATTTACCCGATCTTTCAAAACGACCTTTTAAACCTTCTAAAATACTGATATCAAATAGTAATTCACCATATTCTGAATTATTTTTATCATCCATGCGGTCAAAAATTGCGCGAGACATTTGATAGAATTTGGTTGCCTGATCATATTGTCCTCGATTTTGAGACATTTTTCCAAGCCTTTTATATAATACAGCAACTGTAGCTGGATCAGAATTTCCCACCATAGCAAATGTTCTGGCATAATACAGCTCAGCAGAATCATATTCTCCCTGAGCCTGTGCGACTTGCGCCACTTCTTGATAAATTGATATCAGGTGGTTTGTCATACCCATTTTTTCATAAATTTTCATGGCTTTATGGAACCAATGCTCAGAGATATCATACTTACGTTTGTCTGTGGCAATAACGCCCAACTGTTGGTATATAGTGGCCGCCCTGTATTCATCACCATAAAGTTCAAAAATTTCCATTGCTCTTTCATACCATTTTTCAGCGCGTTTCAGGTCCTTTTGTTCGTAACCAATTCGCCCCAATTGTCGTGAAATATCAGCGGCTTCGTATGATTCGCCATCCCTGGTAAAGGTATTGAAAGCGAGTTTGAGCCATTTTTCAGCAACATCGGAATTGCCGGTTTCATGTAAAACCCGCCCCAATTGGTGCTGAACGCTTGCAGTTTCAAATTCCCTGTTGGATTTTTCAAATACGTCAAGGGCTTTTTGCAACCAGAGCTTTGCTCTTTTGTATTGTCCCTGTTCTTCTGCAATATGTGCCAGTTGAAATAATGTAATGCCTTGCATTTGAGGGTCTTCAAGGGCTTGATGGATGGCTACAAGCTCAACAAAGCTTCGTTCTGCCTTTGCATAATTTCGATTGACACGCGCCAATGCTGCAATGATCTGCATTAATATACCGGAATGATCATACATACTTTGTTTTCGAGCTTCTTCATAAGCCCGATGGAAGGTCGCATTATTGAAATAACACCATATCTGTTTGCTGAAACTATCCATTGATTTCATATTTGCCGCCAGCCGCGCAATGACATGCACAAAAGCACCTGACCAGTCGTTATATACATTTTCAGGTTCGCAAGACATGGAAATCCGCCGCAAATATTCAGTCAACACAGGAACAACGAGATAGTTTTCAGTTCCAGGAATATATTTTGAAATCAGATGGTTATGTTCAAAAAAAGCAATTAAATCATTTACCATCTTTTTTACAACGACTTCTGCGGTAATGCCGATAATTGATGATTGATAAATATTTATGATGGATTGAAATAAATCAGCTTCAAGGCTTCCATCATATAGACCCAATGGAGGTAATATATAATGCATATTTGCGGGTAAATCTGAAATAACCATATCCATCAATGCCATCAGATGGGTCCGAAATTCTTTTGATGATGTATTGCCAATACGCATGACATAATGCCTATGGGAATGATATCTGGCAATAAGATATTCTGGATGTTGATATTGCAAACGTGGAAAGAAGAGCTGCATAGACAGCGGATGGCCATCAATTATTTGCATCAATCGTTGCATGTCTTTTTGGTTCAGATCTATCTGAATATCGTATGTTTGAAGAATATTCCGCGCAATTTTATCACTTGATGATTTATTCAGGGAAGTGATTGGAAGAAAAGAAAATACATCAGGATTGCGTTCAAAAGGAAACAAACTATCCGGATCTGCGCTGATCAAAATGAATTTTGAAATGAGGCCATTCATGTTGAAAAACAGCTCTTTTAGTAATTGCATTTCCTCATCAGGAAAAATCGGGTCTAAATATTCTGACATGTGGCCTGTTGCTTTTTCAAAATTGTCAATAATAATTGTATGCGGCTTTAAAGAAAGCGTATATGCCATCATCTCGATTTTTTTGCTCAGCGGCGCACTAAAAAATTCTTTAGTTGGCGAATGGGCTGCTACACTGTTTAATAAAAATTCTATCGTTCGGATATTGGGCAGCGAAAACCAGAACATCTGGCTATACAGTTTTTCTTTATTTGTGATTTGCTTGATAAAATTGCGCACCAAAGCTGTTTTGCCCATTCCAGTTGCTCCCTGAACCACAATCACAGGCTGCTCTGAATAATAATAGCTTTCTAACTGAGCTATCTCTTGTTCTCTTCCCACAAGATTGGATAAAATTGTATCTTCAAAAGCCAACAAGTTTTGAATCATTTGAAAATTCATAGCGTTTTATTCCTTGATCCATTGATTTAAAAAAAAGTGAATCTTTAAATGTAAATCATTAATTAATTGATCGCAAGAAATTTTTAATAATTTTCAGGCGCGTATGGGAATACCATGATTTTGATCTGTTGTTAAAATTTCAAATGCAGCGCGATGATCTGTTTTGAATACAACAGGTGAAGCGCTTGAATTATTTAAATCAGACAATTGGATTTCACATTGAGCAATTTTTGAATTCAAACAATGTTTGACACCACCTTGCGGGTTGTAATAATTCAAACCAACAATGTTGTCCACTTCTGCGGTAATAGTGCCTTCAATTTTTTCAGTGGGAGTTGCTGATGTAAATTGCCATTTAAAGTATTCAACAGATGCTTTTGAACGTAAGCTTTGAGGAATGCTGTTCAATCTGTATTCAAGGCCATCATGGCGAAGGACCATGATTGTCATGAAAGGTGTCCATAATGGACCATATCGCAATCTTGCAGTTGCAATTTCAAAACAACTATCAGGATGATTATCAAACCCAATAACCTGACCCCAGGCATAATGATCTGTGTGCTTGACCCCCCAGTTATGGTTCTGACTGCCAATCCAGTTGTCAATTTCGTGGGCAACACCATTAATGTTGATTGTCCCTGTAAAAACAGCCAGAGGTTTACCTGAAAGTGTTTTTGCTTTTGGAAAGGGCAGATCATACATGTTGCGTTTAAGTAAAAAAAGGGGGGGGGCATCGGTTTCGTAATTAATATCCCATAGTATTACCTGATCACCGGTTGCTGTGCGTCCGGTGCACTGTGTTTCATTTAGCCGAGAGTCTCCAATTGTTATATTCAGTTCGTTGCTGTAAAATATACAATTTTCAATAGGATATTCTGTCTTGGTACAGATATGGTTCCCGGTTTCTCCATCAAAATAAACAGCCCACACTTCTCCAATGGCTGTTTTTTTTTGTTCTGGACTGATCAGTGTATATCGAATCCAAAACGCCAAAGGTCGATTGGGATGATTGGCCTGTAAGAAATAACTTTCATAATGTCCGATACGCTTATGAATCGCATACCGGGTATTGTTTACTGTTTTTGGGTCTATGACCGGCCAGGAAAATGGTAAAGTGAAAGCTGGCATATTATCCTCCATTTGAATAATAAAATTTGATATGCTGACTTGTTAAGGGCAATTATTATGCCAAAAACTAAAGCGTTAATCTTCTTTAACTGAAATGTCATTCTTTTGGTTTTCAACGCGATTTTTGATGGCTTCCATAAAATCTGACAGAATCGTTCCAGATAAAAATCGTTCCACACTTTGAGGTACAGGAATATTTATTTCTACAACCGGTGCATAATATAAAACTGTTTTTGTGGCATTATCAAAGGGTTTCAGATAGCTGAAACCTGCAATATTCTGAACGACACTACTACTTTTAGTCAACGATAGACCTTGTTTGTTCAATGCCTGGATACGATCATATGTAACCAGTTCCCATCGAATAAAAAAATTTTTCTGATCAAATAAGGCATCAAGGGTATATGTCTTTCTGATAAAAGGAACCGGAATTTGGATATAACCTTCAACAAATGATTGAAAATACTCAGGATGTTTTCGGAAAACTGTTTTTTTTATCGTTTTGTAATATTTAACGCCCGGAACATATTCTCCATAAGCATCCCAGTCTGTAATAACAGTCCAGACCTCCTCCTGAGTGGCTTCAATCATAATGACACCTACCACGCGCTTTTTTCCGCCAGGACCATCAGACTTGAGGGGTTCAACAAACGTCTGTAATTCGCCATTTTTTAATCGTTGCTGATCCAGTTCAATATTGAGATCAGTGTCAATTGCATGGGCCATTGATACAAGACATGAAAAAATTAAACATAAAATTGATTTTATCATTATTTGCTAAACTCTTAATAAAAAATTTATTCTATGAAAAAAGTATTGTTTTTTAATTATTCATTTTTTCGATTTATTCAGATCTTATTATTACTCTTTATTCATACATTAGTCAAACGTCTTTTGTTAATAATCTATTTAAGTAAGGAATGCTCGGAAAATAACATGCTCATTTTTCATGATCGTACAAAAAAAGAAGGTCGTGTAGAGACGTAGCATGCTACGTCTCTACAGTACAATTACCTCAAACCGAACAATATTAATAATGGGGAAGTTATTTTCAGAGCATTCCTAAGGAAAACTCGAAAAATAAGTTCCCCATTTACTTATGTGCCAGCCCGATGTAGGGGCGAACCTTGTGTTCGCCCTCGAACTAATAACGCTTTCG
>Ga0272440_1001300_pt1 | contig 20697 bp, 10 predicted proteins | sample SSMMMBAug17_FD_192440 | JGI IMG/M metagenome (GOLD analysis project Ga0272440, IMG submission 192440) | Marine sediment archaeal communities from Little Sippewissett salt marsh, Falmouth, MA, United States - SSM-MMB-Aug17 | ecosystem: Environmental > Aquatic > Marine > Wetlands > Sediment ...
AAGAAGATGAATAAGATGAATTGAGACACTTTTAATTCATCTTATTCATCTTCTTCAGCGTAATTCTGGTTCAAAAAAAAAAAGAATGCAATGTGCAATTTATTAAATGAGGAACTTATTATCAGAGATTTTCTTAGGAGTGAAACATCAGCTTTTGACTTGACAACTCAATATAAATAAAATAAGTTCATGAACATAATTCATTTAATAGGCAATCATTAATCGACTGGGTTGTCATTAAACAAACAAAATAATAATTAAAGGAGGAACAATGGGAAACAGTTTATACAAAATTATTGAATTGGTAGGAACAAGTTCAACATCCTGGGAAGATGCTGCAAAAAGTGCGGTTGAGTCAGCAGCAAAAAGCCTGAGAGAGGTGAGGGTTGCGGAAGTTGATCGATTGGATGTCAAATTGGATAATGGGAAAGTAACAAGCTATCGAGCACGTATCAAGTTGTCTTTTAAATATCTGACTTAAACAAGAACCGGGCATCTACTATTTTTTGTGGATGCCCGGCTTTGATATGACATTCAGAATAAAAAGTTAATTTCCCAGCATACCGTGCCTTACACTGCTTAATTCGTCATTATTTCCCAACCAGATACTAAATACCGCTTTTTTAAACGCCAATCCTTTTATTGTGCCTTTTACTTTTCCATTGATTACGACCTGTATTCCATTTTTTGGCGTATAGATGACATCATAAATATCATTTGCCTTTGCTTCTTGCGTAAAAAAGCCATTGAACGTTTTAATCTCCTGCTGAATATCTTTCACTTTGTCTCCTGTTCCCGCCTCAAATCCGCGATCCCATGCCGCAGTAATTTTTTCAGGAGCGACCCCATCATAAATCCAGTGCATGCGAATAATCATGGGGGCGTCAGCATTAATTATTGTCTGGGGGTCAGAACATTTTTTCTGTAAATATAATCCGCCAGCATATACTTTGAAAAAAAACTTTTTTCGTACCCCTGCCCCATTTAATACCAATTGCGTTCCATCAGCTTCTAATTTATCTTGTAATTTGACCCCGGCAATGTCTAATGCATACACTTGCGAGATAAATAAGGTGAATGAAATAAAAACAAGCAAAAATTTTTTCATTAATGTTTCCTCCTTCTTATTGTTAAAAATATACCGAATAATTCGGTATTAGATTACTTACATTTAAGGAATGCTCGAAAAATAAGTTCCCCATTTTAATGGTATTTTGTTCAAGTTCAGTCCCGCTTGCTAACGCGCGCGGCTCTGATGAAAAGCTGCCGAAATTTTCAGAGCCGCGCGCGTTAGCAAGCGGAATTGCACTTGAACCAAATATAAAGCAGGATTTTGTTTTTCCGATACATACATATATTTTATGTTTCATATCATCATGTCTTCATTAATACGAAAGGTTGCAAAATATATACAATACATCACGCAAACCAATAATATTATCCAGATCAACATCTCCATGAATTGGAAGCTGCGCTTGGGTTATTCCTGAAGTTACCTGAAGTCCGACAATAATATCTTTTATATCTATCAGACCATCATTGTTTAAATCACCATTTATTGGGGCATCAGCTCTTTTTACGCGAATGTTTCTGGTATCCCCCATGAAATTATCAGCATCAACAGTGATTGATACCAGCTTAGACAAATCCGATATCTCGTCTGTGATATACATATCAAAGAAAACAGCACTTTGACCCGCAACGATGGTTTGTTTTTCAATAATAGAGACAATATCAGGATTGTCTGATACTAAATGTGTTTCGAGATCTTTTACATACAGACCATCAAGATATATCATACCGGCCTGTGATAATAAGCCATCTCCAACTGTTGCCTGATCAGGTATCCATAAGGTCAGTTGTGGCGTTTCATCATCAAGAACAATAATATTAGCATTTACAGTTGGAAATTGATGCGCATAAGCATGGATTACAATGGGTTGATTACCTGTAATCCAATAATTGTCATGAACTGTCAATGAAAAATTTGCCTGTAATGAATTTGATGGCACCATGATGTTTTTTGGCACTGAAATACGAGAGGAATCGCTGGAAATTAACTGAACTTGAAGATCATTGGCCAGCGTACCGGATAAAATTATTGTGCCTGTCAACATGCCATCAGCTTCCTGTGTTGTTTGCGGAATGTTCAATGTCAACTGATACATATCATTGTCCGCCAAAAGAATACTTGCCTGGCTGCCTGTCCACTGAGGTAAATTGACACTTGCAATAATTTCGATACGTTGTTCTCCCTCAATACGATGATTATTTCCAACAATTAAATCGAATTCAGCTTGTGTTTCGCCTGATGCAATCGTCAACCAGTCTGGAATAGAAATATCGGTAAATGGTGTTGCCGTCAGTTGAATCAACAGTGGTTCTGTCATATGGCCGGATATTTGAACCATTCCGGTTGCATCTAAAATGCCGTCACCTTCATTACAAGAATATGGAATGGTTAACTGAAGTGTTTTGGGTTCATTGTCTACTATTATAATATGAGATATTGCCGGTATCCATTGCGTATATGGACGAAAGGGCGTGGCTGTCAGTGTGAGGGATCGGTTGTTATCAATTGCACTGTTATCAAGGATGGTCAGATCAAAGGAAGTGGCCATTGTTCCTTTTGTAAGGGTTATCTGTGATGGCAGACTGATATCAATGTTCGGCTCACTCTCAAGCTGAAGGGGAATACTTATAGGAACGATTCCATCAGCAACAACCCAGGCAATATTTGTGTATAAACCGCTGCCTTCAGTAAATCTGTCTGGCAGAAGCATTGAGAGCTGATATGTTTCATCGTCAATTACGTGAATGGTTGATGAGCTTTTTGACCAGTCTTTAGAAAATGCTGACAATTCAACAATTCTTTCTCCATTTATTTCAGTATTGTCGATCACGTCACAATCAAATGAAATCCGGGTATACCCTTTGGGAAGAACGAGTGTTTTGGGTGGTTGTATCGCGCCTATATTATTTGAAGTCAGTGATATGGTCAGATCATGAATATAACTCCCTGGAATACTTACCTGACCGATATTTTTGTATGAACCAACGCCTTCATTCACTTCTGGTTGAAGGGATAAAGATAGATTTCTAGGTTCATTATCATTAATGTATATTTTTGCTTTATCTGATGTCCAGTCATTCAGTGCCATAATTGAAGCACTGATAGTGATTTCCTGACGCAGATCAATAATGTGATTATCTACAATGGCAATATCGAATAACGCTGATCTGCTGCCTACAGGAATTAATAAGTTATCCGGTATGTCAACCTGATTGTTTTGATTTACAGATAATGCAATGGCCAGATCATGCTGGTATATGCCCTGAATTTCGACTTTTCCGGCATTCAATAAAGGATCATCACCTTCAGATGCCTCTGATGGAATCGTTATTTTTATTTCTTTTTTTTCATCATCAACAATATCTGTGAGGCCTGTAATTGATTTCCAATCTTCTGCCATGACAATAACAGTAATATATTCCTTTTCTCCAATCATTTGGTCATCAATAATTGTCATATCAAAGGTTTGAGACATTTCCCCGGCATTAATTATAATTTGATCGGGAATATTGACTCTATCTGTATTGCTGACCTCTAAATAAACAGTCAGGTCTTTGTGATATATGCCAGGGATTGAAACTGTACCTGCATGCGCGATGTTACCCGCATTTTCCTGAGGACTTTCAAAAACCCACAGCCCAAGATTTTTTTTCTCATTTTCAAGAATATCCATTTGCGCCGATGATGTTAACCAGCCGGGTGAAATGGCGGTAATTGTCAGGGGATGCTTTGGTTCGTCTGTAATCAATGTGTTATCAATGATAGATATGGTAAAATTGATACTGTCCTGACCTGCCGGCATATGAACATAACGCGGCGTATTGACTGCTTGCGGGGAACCATTAAAAATTTCGATTGTAATATCTGATGAAAAAATACCTGGAATTTCAATTTGTGCGGCATTGGTTAAGTGACCATCGTTTTCATTGGCAGTTTCAGGTAAGGTCAACTTTAAATTGCGCGGATCATTATCGAATATCGTTATAAAATCAGTATCAGAATACCACCCCCTTGCTTCAACTTTTATTTTGACTGGTTTGGGATCTGAAATCAAATCATTGTCTTTAATGGTCATATCAAACTTGGCAATGGTTTTGCCTGCTGGAACGATGATAGTGGAAGGAACTTCTACCAGTTCAGGATCATCAGCGGTCAATGTGACTTCAAAATCATTGAGCATGATACTGGGCAGGGTAACCCATCCGGCCTCATCAATTACCCCCACACCTTCCACAGCCGATTCAATTACTGTAACACTGAGTTGCGCCCATTCATTGTCTGCAATCGTAATAATTGATGTTACAGGCTGCCATCCTGGCGCAGATGCCGATATTTGAACAGGCACCATGCCATCCATGATGTTATTGTCAACAATTGTCATATCAAAATTTGCCTCTTGCTTACCTGCTGGAATTTCAACTGATCCTGGAACAATCACTTTATCTGTTTTATTGGATATCAGGTGAACAACAAGGGACGATTGAAAAGTCCCCGGAATTGCAATTTGACCGGCATTGGTTAAGTGACCATCGTTTTCATTGGCAGTTTCAGGTAAGGTCAGCTTTAAATTTTTCATTTCATCATCAATCATCAACACTATGAGACTGCCGCTATACCAGTTTTCTGCTGTGGCAGTCAGCGTAACATAAGAATTGCCATCAATAATTGTATCGGGAAAAATTGTAACATCAAAGGAATATTGCACATTACCTGCTGGAATGATCAATTCGTCGGGAATGGCAATGCTGTTGGGATCGGTGGATTTTAGTGTTACTGCCAGATCATTGGTCAAGGCATAAACGAGATGGATATCATACGATGACTTTTTGTCTGTTTCATTTAGTTCCAGGGGGCCATCTATAATCAGACGTTGTTTCAAGTGAAGAATTAATCCATTTTCACCCACAGCATAAACATCCTGACTGGAAGTCCCCCATATATCTTTTATGGTATCTGTTGTACTGGTCATCATGGCAGTCCATTCAGGACGAGCTGTATCGTGGAATAGAATGGTGCCATGATAGCCGCCTGTAAACACCTTGCCATCAGAAAACCCCCAGATTGCATGCAGGTTGACAAAGTTATCTACAATTGTTTCAGACCATGCGCCTGACTGCATTTTTAATATAATACCACTGTCACCCACTGTGTATAACAGATCGTTATCCGATTGCCCCCAAATGCCATTTAAATTATTAAAGGTCTGGCTGGAAACAGGGGCCCATTGATTATCTGAAAAATGCATTATTTTTCCACCACTGCCACAAGAATATACAGGCCCAGCAGTACCCCAAACACTATTAAGCGTTGCAAGCGTTCGGCTTGCCATTTCAAACCATATGCCTGAGGTATTTCTGAGAATCGTGCCTTTTTTCCCCACAACAATGACATCATTTTCGGTGATACCCCATATATCCATGAGGTCGTTATCAGTACCTGAGGTCATGGGCGTCCATGTTTGATATTCACGTTTCAGAATTAATCCATTGTCACCAACAATGTAAATATCAGTCTCATTGCCCCAAATGGCATTCAAATCATTTTGCACAGAGGACATTTGACTCTGCCAGGCATTACCATCATAATGAAGAATCACGCCATTATTGCCAACAGCGTATATGTCTGTTCGGGATCTTCCCCATATGGCATTTAAATCCTGGGTGACAGGACTGTTCATTGTTTGCCAATGTATGTTCACTGCTCTCAGATCGGCATTATATGTTAACAATACGAGCAGTAGTGTCCATAAAACAACGAATATTTGATTTTTCATACTGTACCTGTATCAGCACCGTGTAGTTTATTTCAGACGCACGGTGTTATATAAGTCAGGAATATTTCCGCACCTGATCAATTACGCATTCCGCTACATTTTCAGGCGTAAATCCATATCTTTTTTGTAAAGCGGGACCAGATCCCGATTTACCAAAATTATTGATGCAGACAAAACTGGCTTTTGATCCGGCAAATTGTCGCCATCCCATAGAAAGTCCAGCTTCAATCACCACGCATGGCAAAATATCTGGTAAAAGGATTTCATCAATATAAGCTCTGGCCTGTTTTTCCAAAAGTTCGAAACTTGGTATACTTACCAGACGAACATCAATGCCCTTTTCAGTAAGGATCTTACATGCATCAACGCCAATTGACACTTCTGAACCTGATGCCAATATGACTGCCTGTGGATCTTTACTGGTTTCAATAAGGACATAAGCACCTCTTGTAAGTTGTTTTGCTGATGGATAACTATCTCGATTGATTACGGGTAATTTCTGACGGCTTAAGATTAATGCTGTTGGGCCATCCTGGTTTTTAAGGGCAGCTTTCCATGCTTGAGCGGTTTCGGTGGCATCAGCCGGACGAATCACAGTCAGTTCCGGAATTGCGCGTAATGCAGCAATATGCTCTACAGGCTGATGCGTGGGGCCATCCTCTCCAACAGCAATGCTGTCATGTGTAAACACATAAATTACCGGCAATCTCATGAGTGATGCCATCCGAATTGATGGACGCAAATAATCGGAAAAAACCAGAAATGTTCCGCCATAAGGACGAACACCACGATGCAGAGCCATTCCATTCAGAATGCCGCCCATGGCATGCTCTCGAACGCCGAATCGAATATTTCGACCATCGTAAGAATCTTTTTGAAATTCTTTCAAGTCATCCATAAACGTCTTATTTGAAGGTGCAAGGTCAGCAGAACCTCCAATGAGGGTTGGAAAATGCGAAACAATTTTATTTAAAGTGATTCCTGAGGCCGCTCGCGTTGCAATCGCTTTACCTTCATCTTCTTTAAAATCGGGAAAAATATCAGAAAAATCTTCTGGCAGGCGGGCACGCATGACTTGCTCCCATTCTTGTGCTTCAGATGGATACGCCTCAGAATATCGATGAAACAAATCTTCCCAGTCATTGGCACATTGTTTGCCTTTTTCAACACACGAGCAGGTCGTATAAACTTCTTCCGGCACACAAAAGCATTCATCCAGAGAACATTCAAGGCATTCTTTTGTCAAGCGAACCTCTTCTTCACCCAAAGGCGCACCATGTGCCTCAGAACAGCCCTGTTTATTGGGACTCCCATACGCAATAATGGTTCGCATAATGATAATAGATGGTCTGTCTGATTCTTCTTTTGCCGCTTTTATCGCGTTGCCAATGGCTTCAATATTGTTGCCATCATCAACAGTTTGAACATGCCAGTTGAATGCCTTAAAACGCAAAGAGACATCCTCAGTAAAAGAGATATCCGTTCCACCTTCAATGGTGATTTGATTGGCATCGTACAGACATATCAAGCGAGACAAGCCCAAATGTCCGGCCAGTGATGCGGATTCACTGGAAATCCCTTCCATTAAATCACCATCACCACACATGACATAGGTATAATGATCTACAATGGGGTAATCAGGACGATTAAAATGTGCAGCAAGAAATCGCTCGGCCATTGCCATACCCACAGCATTGGCAAACCCTTGTCCCAAAGGGCCAGTACTGGTTTCAACGCCGGGTGTCACACCAACCTCTGGATGTCCCGGAGTTTTACTTCCCAACTGACGAAACGACTGAATATCTTCCAGAGAAAGATCATAGCCTGTTAAATGCAACAGACTGTATAACAACATTGAGGCGTGACCACCTGATAATACAAATCGATCACGATCTGGCCATGATGTATTTTTTGGACTGTGTTTTAGAAATCGAGTCCACAGTGTATAACCTGCAGGTGCCAGTCCCATTGGAGCCCCCGGATGTCCAGAATTGGCTTTTTGGATGGCATCCATCGTCAATGATCGGATCGTATTCACACAAAGACGATCTGTATTGGTCTGATTGATGACGTCATTCATATTTAATCTCCTTTTCATAAATTATCATTTGATCAATCCATTTTCCGTTCAATTTCAATTATTAAACGCGACAAATAAACAATGAACAATGTTTGAGCGCACATGATTTGATGTACCCTCTTCATTATTGATTACACCCATTTGGGATAAAATGCAAGTGCCATATCCAAAAATGTAAAATGTTTGCATTGATTACAACGCACGCATATATTCAGGTTTTAAAGGGATTTTGCCATTAATCGCATCATCAATTTGCGAAAGAACACGCGCCTGATCATAAGGTAATCGGGCACGAACAGGTAAATAATTGGATGCATGGTTGGCATGAAACAAACCATTTGTAAGATGTGTATGTGCAATCATCGTTCGTAATTCTTTTAACATTTCAATGGGATTAATCATTTGAAACGTTCCTTTTTCATATTCTTCATACATGGGGGTTCCTGGAACAAGCATTAAACTTAACGCACCGACATAGTCTGGATCCATTGCAGAAAGTGTCATGCCTGTTTTTTCTGCATGAAATTGTGACCTTTCACGCCCGGCAAGCCCCAGTAAAACTGTTACCGATAGTTTTATACCTGCCTGTTTCGCTTTAACAGATTGCTCGGTAATATAGGCTGAATCACCTTTTTTACGAACATTTTTCAGCGTGATATCATCACCGGATTCCAACCCCAGATAGGTAATTTGTAAATTGAGTTGTCGAAGGGTTTTTAGTTCATCCAGGGTTTTCATGGATAAGCTTTTGGCATTTGCATAGACACCCACCCGCTCTATCCAGGGCAATTTCTTTTGGATTTCCTGTAAAATAAATATCAACCGCTTTTGCGGTATAATCATGCCATCACCATCACAGATAAAAAGTCGTCTATAAGACTTGAAGTGTCTGGCGGCATAGTCGATATCCTGTAAAATGATATCATCAGATTTAATTTTGAACCTGACACCCTTGTATGCCGCACAAAATGTACATTTATTATGTGAACAACCAACTGTTGCCTGCAAAAGAATACTGTTGGCCTCACTGGGTGGTCGAATCATGTTGCCTTCGTAATGCATATTTGTTTCCTCTATTAATTAAAGTTTTTTCTGTTAAGGAATGCTCGGAAAATAAAGCACAACAGAGATGATGTTTTCATAGCTCAAATTTTTTTTGCATGTGCTGTATATGTATTGCTCGATGCTTTGTTAGCATGACGAGAGTAAAGCGATAGGAATAAGTTTATATTTCAAATAATTAAAGCATGAACAAATAAAAATTCATGAACAACACTGGATAAAATTTTTCAACAATGACAGGCCATGCTCAGACAAAAATGATTCTGGATGAAATTGAACCCCATAAACATGATTTTCTGGATCTGAAATGCCCATTGGCAAATGATCAATTGTCCAGGCATCAAGTTGAATCCCCGAACCTTTCTGAATAATCAGCGAATGGTATCGGGCTGCCTCAAAACATTCGGGCAAGCCATAAAACAAGCCTTCCCCTTTGTTATAAATTTTACTGACTTTTCCATGCACTGGTACAGGTGCATGGCACGTTGTTCCCCCATAAACTTCATTTATGGCCTGCATGCCAAGACAAACGCCTAAAACAGGAAGTTTACCTGAATAATCTTCAATTATTTTTTTTGAATAGCCAGCATGTTCCGGTCGTTTTGGTCCTGGAGATATTACCACAGCCTAAGATCTGGTAATTTTCCTTTGATACGAGATATCATTGTTTCGCACAACTTGAACCTGACAGTCAAGCATACGAAAATATTGGACCAGATTGTAAGTAAACGAATCAAAATTATCGATAAAAAGAATATTCATACGATCAAAAAACCAGAGAATCAAGGTATCGTTTTAAAGCAATATCCATGCTGTATCCCTGAAGGCAATAATCTGCTGAAACCGGACTAAACGCTAGAATATTGTTTCGAACCAGTTTGTTTAATTCACTATCAAGGGTAATGATATCATATTGTTTATTTTTAACAAGGTGAATTAAATCGCTCATTGAAAAACCTTTCCTGCCCGGGGTTTCTTTCATTTTTTCATTGATGGCATATATTTCTCTTAACAAATCGCGCTTGTTCTCTCTAAATCCGGCATAATCTCTCAACAGGTCAATGCTTTCAGAGGTTTGCTTTTCAATCATTTTCATGAGTTTTGCATTGGATATGCTTTTCTTTTTTCCAGCAGGTTTTAACTGTGCCAAGACAGACGATATTTCAAAAATGTTGCCGCCAAGATGTTGCCAGATTGTTTCAATCTGGTCATCAGTTAATGTAAATGAATTGATTTTGCTTTCCTGTTCTAGATCTCTCAGCCATGCATACACATTATTTTTTGATAAATGAGTCATTTCAAAATAACCACATGATTTGCTGAGTCGGCTGTCATCATATATTGAATTGAGAAAATAGCCATCGCTGCCGGCAATGACAACATGGCATAAATGAGACTCTTTGGTCATCGCAACAAAAAAATTGAACAATTCCTTAAAAAATTCTTTTAGCCCATTTCTGTAAGGGGGTTCAATTGCTTGAACTTCATCAATGATAATCACTGGCTGTTTGCCTTTTTTTACTTTTTTCTGTAATTCCTTCTTCATGACAACAAAGGGATCCAGAGATTTGTCTTCCATGCCCTCAATGATTTCAATGGGTAATCGAAATATGTTGTATAATCGTTTCTTTTTTACTTTTTCAGATGCGTCCAAATTGTCTGGTGTAAAAAATACTTGGATAAAATCCGAATAGCTGGCAATGGGATTTTGTTTTAAATCGATATGTTTTATCACGTAAGATTTATTGTTCAGTTGGTTTTCAACAAAATTCATCAATAGTGATGTTTTTCCACAATTTTTTGGGCCATAACAGAATAATAAATAGTTCGGTTCCTGGCTGATCCAGTTTTTGAGGTAATTCAATTCTTTGTCTCGATTGACAAATGTTTTTATTTTGTTTGTCTGCATGAGAAGACCTCTTTTTTGATTATTTTACTTATGATCGTCCAACTTAGGAATACTCGAAAAAATAAGTTCCCCATTTAAAAAATGTTCATTTTGGGGTAATTTTACCACTGCTTTTGGGACCATAATACCTCCTGATTCGTATTTATCTATCTCAATATTTAATCACTTTCCACAAAAGATTTCAATCCAAAATATATACTGTTTCCATGCAGATTATACCTGGCATTTGTTGGATTGAAATTCAAAATATTTAAGCGGACAAGGTTATTCAATTCCTGAATTAACGAGGGGCCGTCGTACCAGCCATCGGAAACAAGAGATTTTAAATCCCTTTGACGAAACTCTTTTTTTTGACATCTTCAGTCGATTTAGAATAATCTATTTCAAAAAATGCCTGAATAAAATCAATGTATGCGCCAAACAAAATTTTTCTCAAGTTAAAATGCTTAATACTGTTATTCTGATTGTTAAGATGAATATCAATAAATTTCATCAGCAATGTTGTTTTACCACTGCTTTTTGGGCCATAAATAAACTGAATATGATAGGGTTTGCGATCAATCCATTGAACAAGATAATCCAGTTCATTTTTCCTGTTGACAAAAGATTCATTTTGCTTATAAGAAATTAAATTATTCATCATTATGCCTCCTGTCCAAATTTATATTCAAAGCTAATTTAAGTGATATGTAAGCAATAAGTCAAGTATTTTCAAATAAGCGCACATTGTTTGATCAACCATATAATTAAAACGAATCCATTTAAGATAATTGATATTTATCCGATGATATTGGTAAGATTTTTAAATTTTTGAACCCAAAAATGTATTTTGCATTTTGGGATTATTCAAAAAAAGAATTTTCAAAATTAACTAAAAATAGGAGGTCCCCCTATGGAAACGACAGTCGATACCAGCATTCCTTATTTAACATCATTGAGTTATCTTCAAACCCAGAGTTTGAATAAAGAAAACGCCAAGAGTCAGGCAAGCCTGTCAAAATCAATTGAACATATATCAACCGGCTTACGTGTTATTGATGCCGGTGACGATCTGGCAGGCTTTGCCATTGCAGATCGGTTAGATGTTCAGGCTCAGGGAATGACCAAAGCCTTACAAAATACGAATGAAGCTTTAACTGCTGCCAGAGTTGCTGAAAGCTCTCTCAATGAATATACTGATATTTTGGGCTATATGAAAGAACTGGCTGAAAAAGCAACCAATAAGAATCTCAGTCTTGATGATCGACAAATACTACAGAAAGAAATTGACAACCTTCAGGATCGACTCAAAAATATTGCCAGTGAAACGACATTTCGGGGACGAAAATTGCTTAATGGAACTTATCGAACGCAAAACATTCAGGTTGGAGGATCTGTTGGGGAGGTCATGAGCGTTTCTCTGAAAACAGCGCGACCGGATCAAATTGGGCTTCATGAGGTTGTTTCAGGTGGAGAAATGAATGATTCGGGTGGAAAATCAAGCGGTGATTACGCGGCAATATTGAATGGGGTGGAAACAGGTGACAGCTTTACAATTCAGGGACATTCTGGCGCGCAGTATATTGAAGTGATGGCAGAGTCTTCTGCAAAAGAAATTGCAGATGCAGTGAACGATAAAAGTGACCTTACAGGGATTACAGCCAAAGCAACAACCTATTTAAAAGTATACGATATGAAAAATGTTGCTGGCGCACCAGCTCCAACAATTGATGTATCGCTAACCATCCACGGTGCTTCAGATACTTCTGTCAATGCGACATTATCAGCCATGGGAGACCAATCGGCTTATTACAATTTAGAACAGCTTTATGAGGAACTATCCTCTAAATATGCATCAACGCATGTTAAACCAGAATTATCGGCAGACCAAAGCGCGATTACTTTAAAAGCTGAAGAAGGATATGATATTGGTATTGAAGATTTTACAACAACTGCAGCTGGCTTTACTATTTTAAATTGCAGTGGATTAGAATCTGATGGTGAAACAGTCAGAGGGCAAAGATTTTTGAACAATGTTTTTGTGGATTCATTTCGAATCAGTGGTTATGTAGAACTTCAATCCGAAGAACCTTTCATTGTTTTTGCTGGATCCAATCCGGCATTATTTTCATCAACTGGCTCAACCCATCTGCCTGCACTCAAAGCGTTGGATGCAATCGATATCACTTCTCAAGATAGTGCTGAAGAAGCTTTGGAAATTATTGAGCGCGCCAATACATATGTTGACAATATACATGCCGATGTGCAGTCATATGAAAGTGGGTTTGAAGCGATTATGCAAAGACTTGAATCGGCAGCCGATCAAATGGAGGATTCTAAACACAAAATTATTGATGCTGATCTGGTAGAGGAAACCATGACGTCATCCAGAGCGACCATTCAAATTCAATCTCAAAATTCGCTTTTAACTCAGGCAAATCGTTTGATACCTGAATACAGTTTATTTTTGATACGTCAGTAATAATTTGTAAACATAGATAATATAACCTCCTTTAGTCTTTTTCAATTCGTATTTCTAGACATCGCTTGAGACGATAAATTTGTCTCATGCGATCTAATCATAGTTTTTTGATAAAGTGCCTAGGGCGCATTCCCAAAAAGTCGGACATTTTTTTTGGGGTCAAATGGCTTATAGCCTGATAAAGATAAAAAGACTCGGTTAATGTAATGTATATGTATCGGAGAAACAAAATCCTGCTTTATATTTGTTCAAGTGCAATTCCGCTTGCTAACGCGCGCGGCTCTAAAAATTTCGGCAGCTTTTAATCTGAGCCGCGCGCGTTAGCAAGCGGGACTGTACTTGAAGCAAATATCAAACAGGCTTTCCAAAGACACACATAAGCTAGGCTATTCTAAAATTTGCCCGAAGGACACTAGTATGTTCATGTATCGTAAAAACAAAATCCTGCGTTATATTGGTTCAAGTGCAATTCCGCTTGCTAACATGCGCGGCTCTGAAAATTTCGGCAGCTTTTAATCTGAGCCGCGCGCGTTAGCAAGCGGAACTGTACTTGAAGCAAATATCAAACAGGACTTCCGAAGATGCACAAAAGTTAGGCTAATCTAAAATTTGCCCGAAGGGCACTATGTTCTACATTAATGGCAACGATGATTTATAGAGAGGCACAGCCGTGCCTCTCTACAAATTTCGTTACTATTGATAGAATCTTATAAAAGTCCGACTTTTTGGGAAAGCACCCACTTAATTACAAAAACATTGTTTCGAGTATGTAACAATCTGTAAATTATTTATTCCAAACAAAGCGAGAAAAGAATGAAATCATCAATAACAAAAAAACGAGGAAGTATTAAATCATCAGGAAATTCTCAACAATTATTCTTATGTATTTTTTATGTCATATTATACCATGTCTTGATCAGCTTTGTTCATTCACACGTGTATGCAACAAGTAAAGTTGCTACCAGTCAGACTCACAGCCTTGCAGTGACGACCCTTAATACAGTTCAGTGTACCGGAAACAATGCTGTTGGAGAATGTAATGTATCTACGTGGACAAATATAAAGCAAGTTGCGGCGGGCTTTGCTTATTCCGTGGCAGTTGATTATTCAGGAAATGTTTTTTTTACAGGTGCTTTATACTATGGAATGGCTGATACTTCTGCACTATCCACTGCCTCAAATATTTCATTTATTGCTGCCGGTCCAGAGCATCTTATAGGTGTCGATACAAGTAATAATGTGGCCTTTGCATTAGGCAGAAATGATTGTGGTCAACTTGACAATGTGACGTCCTGGACTGATATAATCCAGGTAAGCTGCGGCTATGATCACACACTGGGGCTCAAAAGAGATGGCTCTGTAGAATGCGCTGTAAGTAATTCAACTGGATGTAATCAGGGCCAATGTGAGGTTAGCAGTTGGGCAAGTATTACACAGATTTCTGCTGCCGGCTACTATTCAATTGGATTAGAATCTACAAATAATGAAGTTCTGTTTGCGGGAATAAATTCCAGCAATCAAGGAGCTATCGCCGGACTTACAAATATCAAACATATTTCAGCGGGTTTTACTCACGCTGTGGTGGTGGATAATTCAAACGTCCCTTATGCAGCCGGACAGAATAATAATGGACAATGCGATGTGACGAACTGGACTGTTATTGATGACGTTATTGCCGGATATGAAGTTACAATTGGTATATATGATACAGGTGAGGTGACAGTTATTGGAGATACAGAAGATGTAAGTAACGATGTTGAAGGCTGGCAGTTGATTAACAACCCCCCTTCACCCTATACCCAGGCATCAATTTCCGCCTACGAAGACTATACTGCAGGCCCTACATGTGATCTATTAAATCATGTCAATACAACAGACCTGGAATCAGATGCAGAGGGGAAACCGATTTCATATCTTGGAACAAATTTGACATCATCCAATGGGACTGTTGTATATAATGGTGATTCCACTTTCAGTTATACCCCAATAGCTGATTTTAATGGCTCTGACAGCTTTACATATACACTGACCGATGGTGAAGCAATCAATCCGACAGGGACAGCTTCTGTTTCAGTATATATTACGCCGGTAAATGATCCGCCTTATTATAGTGATTTCAACTCCTATTCTGGATACCATTTTCATCTTTTCAACAGTTGTTCAAATACCTTTGATCCAATTGATGTTGAAAATAAAAGCTTTAAATGGTCATTTTGGGTTCAAACCCAAAGCAAGGGAACTGATGACTGCCAGTTTTCTCTTAGAGGAAATCAAAATATCACAGTTAATTTAAGACGAGAAGCAGATGGAGATGTTTTTATTGGCAGTATTGATACGCAAAAATCACTCACTGATAATGTCTGGTATAAATTTTTGTTTGAATATGAAAATGGAAATACGAACTGCACAATTTATGATAATAATTTGAATGTTTTTTATTCTTGTTCTGTTGCAAATGATTTTACAAATGTCTATTATTTAACGTTAAACGATAATGGAAACTGTAATAGAGGTGACTGGTCAATAAAGCTTGATCAAAATCAATTAGAAATAACAGGCGAAATTAATGGTGTTGATACCAAATATACAAAATACTTCGAACAAGCCGACTGGATTTGTACATCATGTGCATCAGGTTATTCTTTGGCAATCGATGGAACCGATCCCGCATATATTCTGGATACTGTTACAGAAGATTCTGGCTCACAGTCTATTTCTGCATGGGCAAGAAACTTAACTGCCGGGGCTTATAATGAAGGTTCACAATCACTTTCTATTACCTGGACATGCTCTGATGAATCTTTGTTTTTGACAGCACCAGTCATCTCACCTGTTACAAACAATACCTCAGGACTTATTGGAACGTACGCAATTGATGCCAACATTTCTAATTTAACAATGACATATACATTTAATGAAGACGAGTATGGTTCAGCGACAGTAACAGTAATCCTGTATGATGATGGTGGACTGGATTATATCGCATATGGTGCTGCTGATAGAATTACCAGAACCTATGTTATCGAAGCCCTTTCTGTTAATGATCCGCCTACATTTACATTTTCTAAAGGCGCATGTATAAAAGTGCTTGAAAATTCCGGGGCACATTCATTTACAGAATGGGCGATTAATGTATACGAGGGGGCAATACATGAAGAGGGTGAAACGCTTTCATTTGATGTTTCAAATAATAATGCCGGACTGTTTTCTGTTAACCCGGATATGGCTGTCGTATCAGGCACTTCTTACACAAGTGGAGATCTGACATTTACCCTCAACTCAGACGTGTCTGGTGAAGTAACAGTAACAGTCATATTGGAGGATACAGGCGGAACTGCCAATAATGGAATCTATCAGTTAACTCAAACGTTCACAATTACAGTCTTACCCGACACAGCCCACGATGGCCCCGGCGGTGTTGGCGATACATCGGGTCTGGCTGCACTTCAATTGTGGTTGAAAGCAGATGCCTTTACAGGTTTAAGTGATGGTGCATCCCTTACCACCTGGGCAGACAATACAAATTATGGATATACTTGCTTCCAATCCGGTTCCCCCCAATATGCAGAAAACTTTTCAAACAATTTGCCTGCGGTACAATTTAATGGCAGTAATTATTTTGAATACAATGCGCCGGATCTAGACTTTATCTATAGCACTGGTATCAGCATCTTTGCTGTGATAAATGCATCAACCAGCGGTGTAACCAATACCATTATTGCCAGAGATACTTCAGGAGATCACAGTTGGGCGTGTAAACTGGATCCATCAGATAAATTATTATTTTCAGTTGCCAGTTCCAGTACTCAGGAATGTACACGTCTGGGGGCCAGTTCTGTCAGCAGCAATTACACAATTGTTTCATTTCAATATGATGGTCTGGTTGATGAAAGCCTCCAGGTCTATTCGGGTGAAACAGATGATTCTGATTCTCTGGGATATACCATTCCATATTTTATCAATGGTTCAGGCACGGCATTAAGAATTGGCAATGATGGCAATGGGAACACTTTTACAGGCAAGATTTCAGAAATAATTGTTTTCAATCGTGCGCTTGGTGATGTTGAGCAAATTTTAATTAACAATTACCTGTCCGCCAAATATGACATTGCTTTGAGTTCTAACGATAAATACACTGGCGATGATGCATCCGCCGGAGATTTTGATCTGGATGTCGCAGGTATTGGATTGGAGGCTGATGGCAGTATCAATGCGCATGCCACATCCGCAGGGATGATTGTAACATCTACCAGTTTCCTTCAGGATGCCGGAGACTATTTGTTATTTGGTCAAAATAGAGAAGCCAGCCCCCTGACACTGACAAATCTTCCTTTTAATGTCAAAAGTGCCTGTGAAAGGGTCTGGATGTTTCATAAAACCGATGATCCAACGACAAGCGGGGGAAATATTATCATTACATTTGATATTGATGCGCTGGAATTGACAGATTTAACATCATTGCACTCAGACTTCCTTTTGCTCAAACGTTCTGGTCCGGTTGGAACATTTGAGATTTTTAACAGCAGCCCGACTGTAACCAGTGATCAAATCAGCTTCACAGTAGATACCGCAGATCTAAGCCCAGGAGACTGTCTGACCTTTGGATCTGAAATTGATTATGCCCTGGATTTTTCTGGTGCATCAGATTATCTGGTGTCAGAAAAATCGGTTGATTTGACAAATACATCTTTTACAATTGAGTATTGGTTAAGACGTGACACCACCGCAGAAATGTACATTATGGGTCAAGGACAAAATTTAATTGTTGGTTTTGATGCGGCCAGTGTATTAAAATTTGGTTTCAACAGCACAAATTACGTTAGAACTCAAGACGCAGTAACTGATGATATAAACTGGCATCATCATGCCTATGTATATGATAAGGACACCAGAGATATTCAGATTTATGTTGATGGCATATCTGTCCCCCTGACATCAAGTACAATGACAGACGATTATACGGGTACAGGCGTATTATACGTTGGCATGGCACCTTTATCTTCTAATAAGTACAATGCTGATTTGGATTCCATTCGTATATGGTCTACTACTCGAACACAGACAGAAATTATGGAAAATATGCATAAATATATGGAAGGCAATGAGACCAATCTTCTTGCAAACTGGCAACTCAATGAGGGCGCATCGAACATGACCTATGATAAAACTGCCGCTGCCATTGACTTATGCCTGACACCCACAAATAATGAACCCACATGGTTAATTTCAACACTTTCTATGGGGTATACGAGTGCGTCATACACTGAAACAATGGGTATTCTGGATTTCACAAATACAAATATGATAATGGATTATGATTATCATCATGGGGCAAAAGTTTCTGTCACCAAAGTTATCACCGAACCAAATGTTTTGCCAGGTGGCCAAAATGATCTGACAGCGCAATACTGGATTGTTACCCGCGACAGTGATACATCATTTAATGCCTTACTTTCTTTTGATATGGATGATTCCTTTTCTGAAACCAATCCTTATGTCGCCAAATTGTTTTGGCGTGAGAATGGAAGCGAAGGGTCATGGGAAGAAATTGCATATGGCAATGATATATCTGGAAATACAATTAAATTTGCAGGAATAAAAACATCCGGAGAGTTTATGGTATCTCTTAACGATCATGCTCCTGTCGCAGGTTCAGGTAAATCGTTTGATTTCGATGGTACAGATGATTGTGCAATGGATGAAGCATGTCTGATTGATTTAAGTGGAAATGCATTTACCATTGAATTCTGGGCAAAAAGATCAACCCTTGATACAACACATTCAATTATTGCCCAAACAGATACATCGCAGGGACTATTCGTTGGGTTTACATCAACCAATGCCTTTGTTTTTTCATTTGATTCAAATATTGCCGCAACAAATGCATACACTGAAACAGACTGGCATCATTGGGCGATATCCCTTGATCCAGCAGATCTGACACAAACGATATATTGTGATGGTCAATGGATCACTGAAAATACTGCTGGTGCCTATTATGACTTAACTGGCATTTTTTATATTGGTTGTGGTGAAAATCAGACAAATCATTTTGAAGGCCAATTGGATGACATTCGCATATGGAATGTTGTTCGGACACAGGAAGAAATACAGAATAATATGTATGTACCTTTGCAGGAATCGGATAATCCAACAGACCTGAAACACTATTGGCGATTTGACGAATCCTGGTCTTATAAGTATCCCTCCAATGCCATTAAAGCGGGTGCAAGTCTTGAATTAACAGGTACTGTGACTGGTGGGCAACTTGTGGATTCCGAATCATGGAAAGAAAGAACCTCTGATGAAGATGTGTCAGTGACAATCGTTGCCGGGTATGACCTTGAAGATGGTATGTCGTTTACAATTTCTAATTCAGGTACACCATCAAATGGTGAAACCACAAGTGATTCACCTTATATTCACTATACGCCAACGGAACATTATCCGATTCAAGATGACAGTAATACAGATTCTTTCACATTTACACTTGCAGGTGGTGACGATTTTGATATTGGTTTTACCATTTTACAGGTAAATGACCCACCGGAATTTGGAGAAATTGATCCCACAATAACCGGTACAAATGAATCGGTGTCAGTTAGCTTTACCATTACCGACATCGAAACAGTTGATCTTGGTACACTTACGATCACACCGACATCTAATAATTATACTTTAGTATCTGACAGTAACATTTCAATTACCTGTCCATCAGGAAACTGCACTGTGACCATTACGCCAACAACAAATGAATATGGTACACTGACGATCAATTTTATCGTAGAAGATGCTGAAGGGCTGACTGCTACAATTGATATGGCACTGACAATTAATTCCTATCCACAAATTGGATCAATTGAAGACTATACTGTGACTGCTTTTACTGCAACAGCAGCGATTCCATTTACATTAGCCGATTCAGAGACTTCTGTAGAAGAATTATCCCTCACCATAACGTCTGATCCAGACATATTTGATTCATCCAATTCATCATTTTCGCCATTTACCCCAGCCACGAATAATACAGTCACACTGACACCTACGACAAACAGTTATACAGTTGTATCAGTCAGTGTTATTGTTTCAGATGCTGCGAGCTTTACTGGCGCATCGAACTTTAATTTATATATCAAGACACTTCCAGAAATCGAACCTATTTCAGATTATACAACAGCAGTAAACGTTGCGCAATCAATCTCATTTAGAATCACCGATCTGGATACAGGGGCGGATAGTTTGCAACTGACTATTACCTCATCAGACCAGGGCGTATTACCAAGTTCAGGAATAACACGAACAAATAATTCAGGAAGCTGTTCATTGACATTGACACCCA